>Ga0307998_1000568_pt1 | contig 21032 bp, 23 predicted proteins | sample Davwhametageno37_FD_203147 | JGI IMG/M metagenome (GOLD analysis project Ga0307998, IMG submission 203147) | Marine microbial communities from Davis Island wharf, Antarctic Ocean - #37 | ecosystem: Environmental > Aquatic > Marine > Unclassified | place: Antarctic Ocean: Davis Island wharf... | reverse complement strand
GGGTAAAGGTAATTCTAATTTAACTTCTCCTGGTTCTTTGGGTGAATCGGAAAAGATATATTGAATAAATTCTTTATGATGTCCTTCTTTATATTCTGGTTCTGGATTCATTTATTACTTAATCATCAATTATTTTTTAAATGATAAACTAAACATGATAAAAGACAAATTGGTCGGGAAAACGATTTATCTTTCTTTATTTGTCCAGTTATTAACGACAATCGTATCGTTGGACGGCTTAAACTATGATTTATCTGCATCAGATGAGATTTTAAGACATATCCTTATTTTAGAAGCATTCGTTCAGTTTATAGAAGCCTTCTTTTATATCTGGGTGATCTATGCTCTCAAAGATCTAAACTTAATGACAAGTAGGCGATACATAGATTGGTTTATTACTACGCCCACTATGCTTGTATCCACAATTATCTTTATGGAATATCTAAGAAAAAAAGAAAAGAATGAAAATATATTGAATATTTATGATTTCCTTAATGATCACATGAATAATATCATTAAAATAGTCTCCTATAATTTCTTTATGTTACTCTTTGGATTATTAGGTGAACTAAATATTATTGATAAGAAAATAGCAGTATCTATCGGATTTATATTCTTTTATTTATCATTTAAATTAATTTATGATGACTATGCTAAATATACTGAAGATGGTAAACAATTATTTGCTTTCTTAGTTTCAGTTTGGTCATTGTATGGCGTCGCAGCGATGATGCCTTTAGTAATGAAAAATACATCTTATAATTTATTAGATATCGTTTCTAAGAATTTCTATGGCTTATTCATTTATTATTATATTACAAAAGTCGGTAATCGTAAGAGACATATATTAAAATCATAAAAAAGGAATGATAGATTGATTCGGTTTTATATAAATCATATCTTCTTTTAAATCTAATCTGTTAATAGTATTTAATGTAGTTATTAAATATTCTTTATCAATAACTTCATTAATATTTTCACTTAGCCATAGATAAACTGGTGCGACAGGCGATTGTAATGTGAAAACAAGATCTAATAATCTAAGTATTTTTTTATCATTTACTAAAATAAGACTTTTTTGTAAAAAATGATAAGGTTGTTTTCTCAACTCTTTTATGAACAGGGCCATTTTAATAGCATATTTAATACTTATATTATTCATAGTACGTGTATCAAAGATAAATGAAAAATCTCTACCATTATGATATAATAGTAACCATTCATTTAAAAACTGATCAAAATCATTTTCAGATTCAATAGATTCTGAAAAGTTTACAAAGATAATGGGAAAATGATCATGATTATATTCGGCAAACATATTATTAGTATGATAGATAAATTAAATAGGTGGTTCATATGTATCATATATAATTAGTCTCCACTAAAAGCAACATATAGAGCGTACGCGGCTCCTGCGGCCAATCCTGCAAGCATACCGCGTTCGGCATCGGTAAACGCTTCTTCTTCTATATCGGAACCTGCTACTCCTACTCCTGCTCCTGCTACTGCTCCTGCTGCGTTTACTACTGGATTTACTACTGGATTTACTACCGGGTTTACTACTGGGTTTACTACTGGGTTTACTGGCGTAACCGTACCCTTCATTCCTCGTATATCCGAACTCAAATCATTTTTTAAATTATTAATACTTTTAAGCAACTCTCGGAGAGTATTATATACATTATTGAGATATATTAATTTTTCGTCATCGGTCATATTTAAATCGCCCCCTACAGGGAAGGGGCCAGGTACGTTAATTATCGCATTAATAGTGGCGTCTGTGTCGTCCACAGGTAAGTGTGTCGCACTATCATAGGCGACAGCAGCGGCAACATTAGATAATCCTTTTAATAAATTTTGTTTTGCGGCTTCCAAACCACCTAATCTATTTTTATAAGTATCATTTGATAGTGGACCAGACCTAACTGTAACAGTTAAATCTAATCTTTGTAAATATACTATGATTAGATAAACAGATATAATCATATTTCTATCAGTTGTCGCCGATATATTCGTCTTATACCCATTGATTGTAGTTATAGCAGCTTCAACATTCAACTTTAAATTAGCATAAGTCCCACCAATAGGAGTTAAAGGGAGATCTACTACTTTTCTGGAAGAACCATTGTTTATATTGAATAATTCTATAAGATTAATAAGTCGGTCAGCCATGGTGAGCAAGGTATTTATTATATTAATTTTATGGATACCAATACTACCCCGGCCTAATGATGGTATATTTGTTCCCGCGGCCCAAGCAAGAAATTCTTCACTTGTTAAAGCACCATCGCCATTCGTATCCAGTCCTTGAAGAGCACTTCTCATTTCTTCAGTCATATCAGACAATCTAAAATCTAAGGTAGCATTACTAGCACGAATAGTAACTCCCATTTCACCAATTCTACTATCCATATCATCTAATTTACTCATTATTCCTCTGACATCTGCACCACCCATATCTTCAGAACCTTCAGAACCTTCCGAACCTTCAAATTGAGCATAAGAGGGTTCGTCTGTATCTTCTACAGGAGAAGGTAATCTTCTCTTGATTTCTTCATAGGTATTACAATTATCACAAGCAACTTTACAGGCATCAAATGCTAGTCTACCATCTGAACCGATATCTTCACAATTACTACCTACTAATGAATAATCACGACAAGTTTTATCATCTTTTCGCCATTCAGAATCATCACTACAAATACCAACTCCCGTAAAACCCGAATCTATATCTGTATCATACGTTACTACTGAAAAGGTCGTTTCTCTGGGATCAAAATTAGCATTATCTGGATGAATAATTATCTGATTACCAAAGGATTCTACTAGAGAACTACCTAAAATACCCGAATTGGCATAAGATTCTATTTTTTCTTTACATAAATAAAGAACGATTACTAATAGCAAACAAAAGAATAAAAAGTGTAATTTTTTATTCATAAAATACTATTTTATCATTAGATAATAAAATTAAAAAAATATAAGTTTAATCAATTAGTTAATAAGTTAATTAGTTAATAAGTTAATAAGCAAATGAAGCTAAGGATTGAGTATAAGGATTCTGTTTAAATGGGTCTAACATGCTCGGATCTAACCGATCTGCTAAGGTAACATTATCAAGAGTATCTTTTTCTTGTGTATATTCTCTAACATCATCTTGTTCGGCAGGAATTTCCTGATAAACTTTATCTAGGTTATTAATTCTCGGATTAAAGTAATCACTCTCAATCTTCTTGATATCAACATTGAGAGTATCCATACCACTCATTAATTTAGTATTCTCTGTAGTTGGTGCTCTACCTTGGGCAATAATTTCTTTATTCGGATTCAGATCTGCTCTGTAATATTTGTCATTCGCCATAGAACCAGTTAGATAAGAACCCGCATTACCATTATATTCAAAGTTTGTAGTTTGTTTCTTGGTAGTTTTAGCGACATCTTGTAATCTTTCTTTAGGAACTTGAGTAATACTTGATCCTACGAATCCATTTCTAGAATCGTCTAAAGTAGTTTGCTTGATAGTGGGCTTCACGCTATCATATAATCTTTCGGTTTCACCAGTAAATACTGATTTAATATTACCTTCATATGTTCTCTCTTCTGTGACTTCTCTCTCATTCGGATAGGCAAAGAAACTATCTTTATTATGACTATCATCTATCGCCATACTTTCTAAATTCGCATTACGATTCGTATCTATATTTAATTGTTGATTAGTAGATCTCTTTATTTTAGGTCTACTTTCACTCGGATTAAAATTCACCGCTCCAGCGGGTCCTAATTTACCTTCATTAAAAACTGCTCGGTTAGTGGGTTTCACAATATTTTCGGGTTGTATCATGGGGGCATTAATCGCACCCGTCGTAACTAACCATCTATCGGCAGTATTAATATAATCTGCGTCAGGTCTATGCTGAAAGACTTCACCTTCTTCACCTCTATGATCAATACCTTTGCCACCTAAAACTTTACCAGCAAAACTTTGTTTTTGATTTGTTAACGTTCTTAAGGCATCTACTGAGTTCTTCTGGGCATAAGCTAATCCGATATCACGATTAATATCGCTTTTCTGATCAATATGAACAACTCTCTCCTGTTCAAAGGGTAATTCATTTCTTCGTTCCATTCCACCAACATATCTAGATTGATCTGCTCTCGCATCAGAAAATTGATTACCGAATACATTACCATAATCCTGTTCAAGTTCAAAAAATTGACCTGTTTCTCTTCTTGGTGGTCGTAGAGCGTGTTCACCGCCAAAATGTCTAGTCATCTGAGGATTATCATCCAGATTGACATTGGGTGGCGAACCACTAAAAAAAGGCTCAATCTTAATACCCTGATCATTCACTAAAAAATCATTCTTAGATAAAGGATTACCAGAGATACTCTGAATATTATTATCATGAGTAAATGTATCTTTTAAAGTATTACGACCACCACTCATATTCAAACTATCAATCATTTTTGAATCACCGGTCATCGCTTCCCTATGATTTTTATTCACTAAATCAATTTCATATTTTTTAGCATCCATATAGGGAGACTGGTCATAGATACTATTCCCTGAGGCCATATTTAAGGGAGGTTGAACTTCTGAATAAGTTTTATGTGTTTCATCTTTGTCTTTATTCATTAAATAACCAACTCCCATTAATCCAAGTAATACAACCGATTCCATTATTTAAATATACCTTACAAAATATATTTATTCTTTTAATTTAAAGTTGAAATAGAGTTAAAGAGATTCAACTAATTTTTTTAATTCTATCGGTATTTCGTCACTCCGAAAATAGGTTATCATCTTTTCATCAAAATATCCTACTAATTTAAAGTGACAATCATTTTCTAAGAGTAAGAAGATATTATCATAACCGTGTTTATATTCGCACATCGTATGATAAACATTGTATTCATTTTGATATTCATTCGTATTTAAAATATAAATATTTACTCTTAAGATTTCACTTAATACCTGTAATAGCATGAAATCTCCCCAATAACTATGTCCCGATGTATTTAATGTATTTTTAAAATCTTCTAAGGTATCTATCTCATAAGGATCCCATTTCTCGCTGAAATCGTCGGCATCTTTCATAATACGATACGTAGTAATCATAAGATTAAATTGCTCTTGGGTAATATTATCGGATATTAATTTACGAATATCATCTGAAATATAATAATTATCAGTATTGATATCGCGTTCATTTAATGAGTTGGCAATACAGTGAAAGAAGCAGTCTCCATCGGATTCACAATCAAGCATACCAAATCTTGAGTTCTTTTCTTTAATGACGCTTAATTGATTGAGTTTAATGATCCATGGCTTGTGTATCTTTTCCCAACCATATTCATTTAGAATATGATGCCAATTATATTTCTTAACCGGTAGAAATATATCGTCTTTCTTATATTCCATTTTATCATTGTATAATCTTATGTTGTCGGTTAAATAATATTCTTCCATAGTTTACTATTTAATTTATTTAATTACTCAAATTTTTAAATATTTGAGACATTATAAACATGTTAAAAAAAATAATGAATGCTTGTGGTTGTATAGATATTAAAATCGTAGTCTTATTATTCTTTGTTTTAGCGATACTTTATTCTATGTACGGCAATCAGATCAATAGTATGATTAGTGGTGAAGATTGTAATTGTAATTAATTTTGTAATTAATTTTTTAATTGATTTTTTTATATTTAATAGATATAAGATGCCAGCATTCAAATTAGAAATGGATGATAGAGCACTAAAAAGTGCGTATGTGTTGATGGCTCACGACACGAGTCACGACTTTTTTCAACCCAAGGAAACATTCCGCAAAGTAATATCTCGCCGGGGAAAGTTAGAGGGAGGTGCTGGCGATGATATGGATGAAGATCTATCACCAACGCCGAGAGGTCCATCGCCGAGAGGTCCATCGCCAACAGGTATGATACCAGAAGATGATATGGATGAAGACGATGCAAATGAAATAGATGATGAAGTTAAATGGTGGTCTATTGATGATGATATGGTTCCTGGGGGAAAGGTACCGGGAGACAAGGATGATGAGAGAGAAGGAGGTCATCGCAGCGAAGCACAGAATGAAGCGTTAGCAAATATAGAAATATCAATCAAACAGATACAAAAATTCAATTTTCATCTAGATGAATTATCGGATATCTATGATTTTATTCTAATATCAAAGATGAAAAATGAGGCAGAAGAAGTCCTAAGATTAGCTCTACCTAATACTGATCTGGATTTGATCGTGGAGGCATCCGAGGAGGAGGAGGCTGGTGATGAAGATGAGGATGATGAGGTCGTCGTCCAAGAATTAAAGGGTGATATGGAGCCAGGGACACCAGTGGACCAGACAGGAGATACGGGGAGAGAGAATCTAGGCTTAGGACCAGGTGAGCAGACCGGTTCCGGATCTATCCGGGGAGCTATGAGAAGAAGAAGAGTCCGAGCAGACGTACTATATAAATGGAAACAAGTACGGGGCGATTATAAACCTATTATGGATCGCGTCGTATCTTGGGATAATATTGTCTTCAAATTAACTCTGGAAAAACCTCCAGCCGAGGAAGTGGGTAAGTTGAATTCAGTTGATATTGATCGTATTAGAGAAGAAAATGAACGACGCGGTGGCGGTAAATATGATAAAAATAGACTCTATACATTCTTTGAGTGGTATAATATTAAAAAAAAAAAGAGCAACACTTGTGACTTCCTAGAAGCAGTTCAAGAGGTATCCCGTGTCGGTGCGCCAGATTGGGAAACTCATGCTCGGTTATTTAGTGTGCTTTTATCTAAAAAGATAGATGATGATTGTCCTGATGGCTTTACAGCGAGCAAATTAGATATTCTTCTAAAATGGATCAATGAATTCATTAAATACACCAACAGCGGTGAAAATGGTAAAATGGATGTTATTGATTTTTTAAAGAAAAAGTGGCGTACGGTGAAAGGTGTCGCAGCGACTCTGATACAGAAACTTAATGGGAAACTATCCAAACCTCTTCTATCGGAAAAAGACACACAAAATATAGTAAAACTAAGAGATGAAATAATGAAATGGTGGATTATTTTTATTTATGGGGAGGCGGCTGCGGCCAACATGCCAGGCAGCCGGTGGGCGATTCCAGGATGGGTGATTTCATGGATAAATCTTGTTAATAAACCTGGGGAAAATATAACCGATGATAAAATGAGAGGAGAATATTTAAAAAATGAATTTACATGGAAGAGTCCAAAACAACTGAAAGTTGGATTTTATCACTTTCCGGATCCCCCAACGGTATTGTCCAAACTCATTGAAGTAAGAAAGAGCAATTATGTAGAACTCCAAGAGGTCGCTCGTAAAGCATATGATGATAAAGCCGTCGGAAACAATGTTGCTCTCACTTCTCATTTTCATAAAACCGCGACGAAGAGACCCGAAGATGTTCGGGACTGGTTATTTGAAACTTCTAGGAGTTATAATTGCAATGCGGTCAATGTAGCTGATCCCGGATCTATATGTCCTAAAGTGGATGGCGGTGGGAGAGATTTTGAAATTGAATTGCATAAAAGTCCCGTGCCTGCGGGCAGTGAAGCAATGTTTTCAGGTAAAATCGCTGTTGGGCGCAGCTCTGACTTAAGCGACTCCGTTTTTAGTTATAAAATCCGATCTCCACAAGAAGATAACGATGTGAAATTAGAGGTGAGAAACCATCACTTTGGTAACGATGGACCATTATCAAAGCTAAATATTTTAGAAAAGGTATTTCAAAAAATAAAATCTATGGTTGAAGGAGATAATTACAGTGCTATACTTGATAATTGGTTAGGCGGGGATGAAGTCCCCCGAAATATTAAAGAAATTATTGATATATTCTGTCTGAAAATGTGGGGAGATCATGCCCAAGAGTTATTTTCGGTCCAACAATCTTACGAAAAAGAAAACAGTGTATTTGTCGGAAACGATTGGATATCAACTCTCCGATATTTTCATTATCAAAAGTATGCTCAACATCATGCTCAGCCACCCGTATCACAAGAACAAAAGAAGAAGTGGTGGGGTGGATTTATGGGACCAAGTGCTCTTTTAATGGTTTCAGGGATCACCGCGAGTGAAGACGAAGACATGAGGCAAACGGTGAGGAAACCACTAATACTTCAACCATCGCCAAAGAAACCAAAAAAAACTAAAAAGAAAAAGAAAACTAAGAAAACTAAGAAGAAATCTAAGAAATCTAAGAAGAGAAAATCTAAGAAAAAGAAAACTAAAAGGGGGAAATCTAAAAGAAGACGTTAATTGCTTTTCCATTTCTGACCACAATGATTACAGATTAAATTAATTTATTTTATATATATATAAAATAAATGTCGGATGAAGATTTAAAAACGAAGGTGCAAGATTTAACAATGGATATTGGTAATTTGAAAGTGGATATTTTCGCGATGAACGGCAAAATAAGTGAAATAGTCGAGGTTTTGAGTAAATCGGCGGAGGCGGCGTCGGCGGTGAAAGGTATAGAGGAACTCGAGCTCAGGATGTTCCACGACCCGAATGATATGAAGGTTCGCTCCGGGATCCGACCCGGTGCTGCTGGTGCTGTTCGCCTCGGTGCTGCTGGTGCTGGTGCCGGTGCTGGTGGTGCTGGTGCTGGTGCTGGTGCTGCTGGTGCTGGTGCTGGTGGTGCTCGTGGTGGTGGTAAAAGAAGGAAGAAATCTAAGAAATATAAGAAGAAGAAATCTAAGAAGAAAACTAAAAGAAGACGTTAATTGCTTTTCCATTTCTGACCACAATGATTGCAGATATAAATATATTTCATATTTTCCATATCATATTTAATATATGTGATATCACATTCTTTAGATTCCGCAATTGAACTACATTCTTGATTTACGCATTTAATATTCTGATTTTGTTTGATTTTAGGTAAGGTAATATCATGAGTAATGTAGGGATTACTATTGATATACTCCGAATTATCATACTTTTTAAATTGAATTGAATAAATACAATTATTCTTTTTCAAATAGGGTTCACTTGATAAACATGCTTTACAATGATGAACTAATTTTTTATCCTCATCTATATAAAGGAAAGTCATATTTTGACACTGCTTACAGAAGTGAGTTTCAGAATCATCCATCTTTATATATATATATAATATGAAATATTCTTTAATTTTAAATCAAATTTATAAATTATCTAATCTTTCACTTAATCTTTCACTTAATCCTGCTTTTAATGCTGGATAATCAATAATCATCGTAATATTATAGATGTTTAATGATATATTTATTCTTTTAGGATTTTGTTTACATAAATCATTTAATTTTTTTAAAATAGTCGTTTGATTAACTTGTAAATGTTTTATTATGATTGGTGAAAATGATTCAAATAAAGGATGAATTTTAAAAGCATTTTTGTAAATTAAATGATTATATGTATCATATTCAACGATAGTATTATATAAATCATTCCTTGATCCGACTTCATTTTCAAAGCCTGGTTCATTATGTAATGGATCATTACATAATAAGGATTGAATTGATAATAATATACTACCAATATGCATCACGGTTGTCCATTTAGGACCAGACCATGTATTAATTGCCGATAAACATACTTTACCAACAAAATTATCATGAGATCTCCCTACGTATAAATTAGGATGAATTCTATAACGACTACTTGATAAATATCCTATTTTAGGAGGACTAAATGGATAATTCGGGGGAAACTCTATTATAAAATAGAGGAGACCATTTTCATAAGGTGTATCTTCGGGTCCTATAATAATAGCCGTTGCTTTTAACATATTTTCTTCATTGAACTCAACATGAATACCCAGTTCATCTAATTTCATTTTATGGATTTCTTTTAAATCCTTATTTAAGATACGTTTGATAGCGTCTTTTGACATATTTATTTAAAATAATATTCTTCTCTATAAATAATTTATATTCCACTTTAGGATTCATTTATTTTTTTAGATTTTTAATAAATTTGATTTTTTGAAAGTCCAATTAATAATAGACAACGATAAAGCGATAATTAAAATAAATTTGATATTTTAAGAATCCGTTTAACTAATTAAAGAAAAAAATCTATAGAAAACATTATTGATGGCTCTACAACAATTTTTACAAAATCATGTTTTAGATAACAAGACTAAACTTAAACCGAGTCATACATCTATGAAGGGTGGTAAATGGTATATTCCAAATGATAAATTAGGTGAATTCTATGATATCATTCACTCTGAAACAAGTATTACTATTCCAATTGTTGAGAAGATGAATAATATCTTTCCCTTTGTATTGGATATTGATCTTAAATATAAAACCGTGTTAGAAGAAAGATCTTATACCGATGATTCATTAGAAACTCTCTTGGAACATGTGTGGGAAGAAATGAAAGAATATATTCAGTTAGATGATGTTAAGGCAAAGGGTACTGCTTTAATCTTAGAAAAAAAGAAACCTTATTCCTGTTCAAAGGGAGAATTTAAATCAAAGGATGGTATTCATATTATTTTCCCTGATATTTTAATTGATAAATTAGCCTATAAAAAGATTATTTCAACGATTGTAGAAAAAGATAAAATTAAATCAATCTTTGATGAAAGTAGTGAAATTGAACCCGATAATCAAACCAAACAGATTTTAGATAGCAGTTTCTCATCTTGGCAATTATATAAATGCGGTAAAAGTGGTGAAACTCCTTATCTAGTCACCAAAGTATATCAAATGTCGGATGATGGGTTTCCCGATGAGTCTGAAGTAGATGAATTTTATCAAAATCCTCGTAATATCTTAGACTTGGCGTCAATGTGCTATCGTGATAAAATCAATATTAAATATACTCAAAAATTTGATAATACATTTAAAAAGATATCTAGCAGTAAGAGTAGCAGTATAATGAATTTAGAATCCGATGATATATACGGTAAAGCATATTACGTGGATACTAATAATATAATTAATCCTTTCAAGATTGTAGAGGAGGAACAACTAAAATTAGTCAAGGCACTTGTGAAGTGTTTATCCAAAGAAAGGGCCGAAGATTATGGTAAATGGTTTGATACGGCATTATGTCTTCATAATATCAATCGTAATTTACTGAATGAATGGAAAGAATTTAGTAGACAAGCATCTTCTTATGATCCTCATGTTTGTGATAGCAAATGGGAAGGTATTAGTACAGAACATAGTGGTCAGCGATTAGGTATCGGTTCACTGATGTTTTGGGCAAAGAATGATAATGAGAAGATGTTTCTAAAGGCGAAGGGAGCGAGTTTAAAAATATTCGTTCATGAATCGGTTCGGAATGGTGCTGATGCGGATTATCTCGTTGCGAAAGTTATTTATGAATATTACAAAGATGAATTTATTTCTGTAAATGTAAAGGATGAATGGTATCATTTTAGTGGTCATCGCTGGGAAAGAACCCTAGAAGGAACTATCCTGAAGACTCGTGTTCACAATGATATCTATAATTTATACAATGAATATGAAAATGATCCTACGGATGGTTATCGTAAAAAGATGATGGATGCCGTTGATGCTACGGATGATTCCGATGAAAAACAGGATCTTAGGGATGGAAAGACAAAAGAAGGTCGGTGGCTCAAGAACATTCTAAATATCAAGATGAAACTTCTTCAAGGAAATTATGTCAACGGTGTCATGAAAAATCTTAGAGATATGTTCTATGAAAAAGAAATTATGCAGAAGTTTGATACAGATACAGGTCTCTTAGGTTTTGAGAATGGTATTTATGATCTTAAAAATAATACCTTTAGGGAAGGGAGACCCGAAGATTATGTTACGATGTCTACCAAGGTATCATTACCTATCAAAGAATGCGATATGCCTATTAAACTGGATGAGATGTTAAAATCGTTTGAGAATCCCGATCTAAGTACTTTCAAGGATATGGAATATTATGATAGATTTCATGAAGATTTAGATGATTTCTTAACGAAGATCGCTCCAAATAAAAATGTTAAAAAATATCTATTAAAGTTCTTAGCAAAATGTTTATCGGGTGATAATCGGGATGAAGGATTTTATATCTGGACTGGAACTGGTGGTAATGGCAAATCTAAACTGATTGACTTAATGTCAATGTGTATGGGAGATTATGCTTGTAATCTTCCGATCGCTCTCTTAACTCAGAAGCGCAAGGCCTCAGGAGCGGCAAGTCCAGAGATGGCTCTTACTCTAGGGAAGCGTCTCTGTGTCATGCAAGAACCTGATGTCAACGAAACGATGAATATCGGTCAAATGAAAGAATTAACAGGGAATGATAAAATTCAAGCGCGAGCATTATTTAAGGAACCCTTCTTCTTTACTCCTCAGTTCAAACTAGTCTGTATGTGTAATGATTTACCTAATATCCCATCTAATGATGATGGTACATGGCGTCGTCTAGAGGTTGCAGACTTTGTATCGCGTTTTGTGGATGATCCGCGAGATGTAAATCCTCAATTAAATCGGTACATTAAAGATAAGAGTATCAAAACTAAGATTCCGATGTGGGTTGTACCATTCTATTCTATGCTCCTTCCGAATTGGCGTGATTATGATGAACATAGTATTGAAATCCCTGATGAAATCAAGGCAAAGACAAGCGAATATCGCGGTGATAATGATATTATTGGTCAATGGATTTCTCAGGAGTGTGAACCGATTGCCAATATTTCGGCAGCCGATGGTGTTACTAAAATGGCTCCCACCGAGTTTAGAACTCTCTATGCAGGATTCTCAGAATGGTGTGTAGAAGTTCTTGGTCGGGATCGTAATAATATTCCCGATATGTCTGGAGCAAAGACAGCACTTAAGAAATGGCAAGAGAAGTCAGAATGGGGTCTGAATTACGGAAAGCGAAAGGATCAGGCAGGTCCTAATGGATACGAAGCAAATATGTTATTTAATCTTCTGATTAGTAAATAATTTATCTTTATCATTATCTATCTTTATTAAATTTTTTTTATTACTCATTATAATAATATGATGAATCATTATTCAATAGAGTTATCGCGAGCCCTAAGAATATTAACCTATCGCTATCCTGTTTATTTATTAATATTAATCGTGGGATTTTTATTACAACGGAGGGTATTAGTAGATATTCCTCTGGCAAATGATGAAGGTAGAATACCTTTAAAATTTACAGATATCAATATTACAGTGAATGCATTATTTCATAGTTTTGTATTAGTCTTTGTAATCTACTTGATAGAAATTTTTTATAAAGAATGTTTATAATGTTTATAATGACTAAAAGAAAAACTGTAAGAAAATATAAAAGAGGTGGTGGTAAAAAAGTAATCATTAAAAAATCCACAAATTCTAAAAAGAAATATATGGCTGTCTTCTATGAAGGTGATAAAAAAATTAAAACAACTCATTTCGGATGCGCCGGAATGAGTGATTTTACAAAACATAAAGATGAAGCAAGGAAACAAAGATATATGAATCGTCATAAGACAAGAGAGAATTGGCAGGATCCCATGTCAGCTGGTTCTCTAAGTAGATATATCTTATGGAACAAACCTACATTAAGAGCATCTATCAACGATTTTAAAAAGAGATTTAATTATTTATAAATTTAGATATTCTATTGTCATGTTATAAGCTTTTTCTATCATAGCTTTTCTTTTGCCGATATCTAAAGAGAAATTCATACCACCATTGACATGATAAGTGCATATTTTAGGATCATCTGAATCTATATTATTATCTCTATCATTCATTAAATTCATAGTATATCCTAAAATAGGTAAAATCTTTATTAATTCAAAATTATCAGGATTAGTGGTGCCTCCTCTAATATTTAGACCTAAATAATTTTGGGATTCACATATTTCCTTAGGAAAATGTCCCTTTAATCCACCATCTACATAAAGATGATCATTATATTTCACAGGATGAAACATGTAAGGTATCGCAGTAGTCATCATTGCTAATTTAGACAGAGAAATATGAGGATAATTTAAATAATTAAAATATTCTGTTTTACCTAAATCTACGTTGTAGACTTTGACGGTTAATTTTATTTTAGATAGATCATATAATTCTTTTAAAGTCAGATCATTTTGATCACATTTATGGCGAATAAATGATGATACACTATCCCCAATTGGTTGATTACTAAACAAGCCAAACTTGACTAATAAGTCATCTATTTCCAAATTATCTATATTTACTAATTTATTTAGATCGTATTCTAAAACTATTTTCTCAATCTGTAAAATATTATAATCAAGGAGATATAAAATAGAGAATATTATACCTATGGATGTTGTTATCAGTTCTTTCATTTCTGATTTATCAATGATCTTATATTCTGTTAAGACCTTGAAGATACCAACGTACGCGATACCAGATGGTCCTCCACCCGAAAGAATTAAAGTATCTATTTTACGATTATCCATTATTATTATATTAGGTAAAGATTTCTTTGAGTAATTCACGATAATGATTTTTATTTTTTAATATATAATGATTTAATATATAATGGATACCATAAATATTAATCCTCAAATAAATGGGGTCCCCATTTTAGATTGGCCGGCAGAAGGCGTCACAGGTACACCCCTGCGTTTAGTAGTAGATAGAGAATCAACTATTGCTGACATAATAGATAATAATCCTAAGCTATCAGATGCGAAAAACGAGGCTTTTAATACTGAAGAAGAATATGAGATTTTACTCCCCGATCAGGTAGCACCTTTCTCTCCTACTACTATAATCGGGACTGAGTTTCCAGATAGGGATTCCATCATCTTAAATCTTAATCGTATACAAATGTCCCAGGAAGGTCGTTACCTTACCGGTGGTCACCGTGAAATACTAGTACAGGGAAAGCACAAACGGAGAAAATCTAAGAAAAGAAAATCTAAGAAAAGAAAATCTAAGAAAAGAAGAACTAAGAAAAGACGTTAATCATTCTTCCATTTCTGACCACAATAATTACAGATTTAAATATATTTCATATATATAAATGAGTATTCTCAAACGTGAGTATAGTTCCGGAAAAGATAAAACTCAGTGCTGCAACAAAGAACATCTCAAAATTGAACCTCATGTTTTAAATAAAGAAAGCAATGAATTTATTTTTGAAGAAGATAAAAAAGAAGATGATGGTAACTATTACTTTTTATTTACTATAAATGCAAATGAACCAAAAACACTCTATTATAAATCTAGAAAAGAAAAAGACGTATATAATTGCGATACAGGTGAAATAAGATTATTTAAACACCCGTGTGTTTCGGGTGGTGTAAGGACATTAACCGCTGGAGTTTTAGTTGTGGATGAACTGCATAAAAAAATAATAATTCTCCCCGATAGTGGACATTATAGACCCGATGATGAAAGTACTAAAATCGCAGAATCAATATTAAAAGATACAATGCAAGGGTGGACGGTAGAGAGGGATACCCGGAAAATTGGAGATGGTTTATATGTAAAAGACGAATTCCAAGGGTTTTTTGAGGATGGAGAAGATGGAGAAGATGGAGAAGGCGAGGAAGTTGAAGAAGAGGTGGAAGAATTTGTGAGAGGGGGTGGGGATAAAAGACAACGGTCAAGTAAAAGAAGAAGAACAAAAAAGAGAAAATCTAAGAAAAGAAAATCTAAGAAAAGAAAATCTAAGAAAAGAAGATCTAGAAAGAATAAAACTAGAAATAAAAAGGGGGATCACGTGGTACGGCGCCGATGCCCTCGGGGCGGGCATCGGCTGCAGCACGCGCGATTGTGTGTGGTGAACTAGAGATGAGATTGAGAAAAACCCACGACGATGATGGAATCCCTATCATGAGCACCCCCCCGCAAATCCTTCAAAATGATAATTGTGGTATGATTTTAACATTAAAATGCGGAATAATTGGTGTTAATCAACTTATAAAAAAAAAAGAGAATAAAGAATATACTGAAGAAGATATTAGAAAAGAATGCGATTTCTCGGAAGAAGAAATGAACAAAGGAAAAAAAATGATGGCGGCTTATATAACGATGTTATCTACTATAGGAGAAATAAATAAAATACCACCATACCCATCAAAATCAAAATGTGTTCAACATTTTTTATTATGTTCACTACAAAATTTAAAAAATGAAGAAGGTGGAAAATTTCCAGATGAAACTATAGTCAGAATTACAGCGGAACAATGGATAGATAGTAAATATAAAGAGGATATAGGTGCTAATACTTTTCTTAAGAAAGACGCAAGACCAGTTCTTAAATTAGTTTCTTTATATGAAAAAATAGGATTTAGAAGAGCTACTATGGAAGAAGCAGGCAAAGCGGGTGAGGGCTACTATCATAAAGAGACGGGGGATTCGCTTTGGTTTGAAAATTAGTTTCTTTATATGAAAAATGGGATTTAGAAGAGCTAAAATTCTTATCCCACATAATTTGCCAGTGTGACGATGGTGATGATCTGCATTCCGGGACAAAGAAGAAAATCTAAGAAAAGATTTCTTTGAGTAATTCACGATAATGATTTTTATCCTTAATCGTTAAATCTAATTCTTTATAAATATATAAATCACCTCTTTTTGAATCTCCTTTGATTCCTAAATAGGGAATTTTTACTGAATGATTAAATTCCGTCGTATTTTTCAAATTGATACTTAAATCATTCGGCAAGGTGATAGGGAACAGATCAATAAAATAATATTCATATAGATTTATCCTGTGATTATAATATAAATCGTGACCATTCAGAGTATATTTATCGGGTAAGATAGTTTTAATATTGATATTAAGATTGTTTCTATATCCTAATGGTATTTTCAATGAATAGTCACTATGCGTAATAAAGATATCATATGTAAAATGTTTAGTCTGAATAATTAATTCTTTGCTTAAATTTAGATAAACATCCTTTAAAGAGCGATTTAGATGAATATCAAAGGATTCATTTAAATCTCTAACATCTATATATTTAAAATCGGAGAGAGATATTAAGGATTTAGAGTTCATGCATTTTTTGTATTTTTTTTTATATTTTTGAGGTAGATTTTTAAATAATAATTTAAGTAATCTAAATTCACAACTATTTGATAAACGCAGATAATAATTATGAATTATTTCAAGTTCAGAGTCAGTAAAATTTAAAGTGAATTCTTTTCCTAGATTTTCATTAAATAAAAGTTTAAGATCATATAGATATCTTTTTTTAGGATTTGATAATGTAGAATATGCTTCAGATAATTCTTTAAATTTATCATCGGATATTCCGTTATTTTTATCCGGATGATATTTTTTAGATAATTGATAATAATGTTTTTTGATAGATTTTGTATTTGAATTTTTTGGTATTTCTAATATTTCATAATAATTCATGATTAGATTAATTCCTTGGAATTATTTTAAATAATTTCTCTAAAATAAAAATATTTAAGAGTGTATAAATAATGGTTGATATTGTAGGTAAATTCGGTGCTTTTGTAAATAAACAGCGTGATCCGATTCAGATGCTTTTAGTAGCTCTGATTCTTATTAATTGGGCTCCAACTGAAGTCCTTGGACCTACGGTTAATTCTAAACTGAACTCTATGCTTGGTCCGGTATTGAGTCCAGTTAGATCGGTCATGTCCAATGTGTTTGTCAGACTATTCTTATGGTTGGTCTTGCTTTATTCGTGTTGCTTCTCTAAGGATATGAACTTATTCTTCCTCGTTTCTATTTACTTCCTTTCCTCTCGCTAAGTTTTCGTGAGTTTTTTCATAAATAAACATTAATAAAAATTCATTTGATAAAATACGATTAAATGATTTTTTATATCTCATTTCGCATTCTGCGATTGTCTTTATGATATCTGTATATCCAGTCAAAGATAAATCATCTATCATTATCTTCGCGATTCTTCTATGTAAATATTTTAAATGATATTTCTCAATCATATAAGCATATTCTTTCAGTAAAGAGTAATTTAATTTTTTCATATTTTTCATAGATAGATAAATATAGTTAACAACATCTCCCGTATCATTTAATAAACCATAATTATTTTTACTATAATTTAGAATAGTTGTTTCATCTTCATTATCTTGTATTTTATCATAAATAATACATCTTTGATCATAAGTTAAATGACGAATATTAGGATAACATAATGATATTTTTTTATTTCTATTTAGATCTCCTATTCTTATAGATAAAAAACGACTAATTATGGGATCAATAATACTATTAAAATTATCGGTTAGTAATATAAACACTGTATTTATTCTATATTTCTCAAAGATGACTCTGAATCTAGATTGAATTGCTTTATTAATATGATTAAAATTATATAATACTACGATACGATTCCCATCAATATAATGATTTTTACATTTTACTATTTCGGATATGATATTAAAAAATCCCTCTATTTTTGATTTTTTTACATGTGAAATATCAAATATTTTAATATTCTTATTTGAAAAATAGATTATATCATTTTTGATTAACTCAGTTAGTGGATATTTATCAATTTTTAGATGATCCTTTAAAATATTTAATTTATTGATGGTGTGATGACCATATAAGATTAAATTAGGTTGATCATATGTCGCTAATGCTTTTTCTAAGATAAGTTTATAAGTCATAATTATAAATACTCTTTATCTTAATAGAACGAGATGAAAATAATTTTAAATGATATTAAATATTTGTCTTTGAAAGATATAAATTTTTATAAAGATCGCATTTATTATAATATAAATGATAACATCCGTGTAAATGGTCTGTTTATAAAAACAAAGAAAAATATGATAATAGATACTAATGATAAATATAGGATTGTATTAAATAAAGAAATATTAGATTTGAATACTTTATTAAGTACACGATATAGACCTTTTATAAAAAATATAGATAGTCCTTCTATTGAGGTTATAAGAAACAATAAAACTAATTATATATTTAATGATAATCAAGGATTTATAGTTTTAAATTTTATGTCTATTAATGATAATAATTATCCAAAAATACATATATTACCATGGACCTGACAGAATTAAGATTGATCGCTAATCCAGTTCATTTATCCGAGGTGAAAGTTAAAAAGAAACACCATAAACCCGATGTAGATTATTTAGATAAATTAAAAGAAACAATCAGTATTAAATATCATACTATTTATTTATCCGAGTTTAATTTATCCGAAATAGAAAGCAAAATTGATGATTATATAAATGATATAACTACATCACGGATAATAAATGATATAGTTAATAAAATAATTGAAGAAGTGATAGATAAAAATAAATTTGATTTTTGTATTCCTTTTGATTGATATATATATATATATATGGATATTATTGATTTGCTAAAACTTAAATTAAGAAATGATCTCCTTGAAGACTTATGTGAATATGAAATTGAAAATTTAGAAGAACAAATTGATAATAAAATAAACAGTGATCTATTTAAGAAAGATAAAGATAAAGATAAAGATAAAAAAGAAGTATCTTTATCTGAAAAATGTTGTGCTCGCATTATGGGTGAAAGATATTCAGATGAAAGATGTCCTTATCGTCGTGTAAAAGGTGATTATTGTAGAATTCATTTAAAACGTATAGATAATTATGGCTACTTAGCATTCAATAGATATGATGAATCGAGGCCATTGATCAATGAAAAAGGCAATAAAATAGCATGGAGAGATAATTCAGCTATGGATGATATAAACACTGTAATCAAATATCAAAATATAAAATTATGCAAATATATTAAATAAAATATATATATATATATGCTCTGTGGGATAAACCCTAAAACGAATAGATGTATGATTGTAGACGATGGAACTAAAACGTCAAAAGACTGTGAAGTAAATAATTCAACTAAGCAAAAGAGATGTAGACGTAAAACAGTTAAGACAGGTAAGAAAACTAGTACCAAGAAATGTCCGAAGGGTAAAATATTAAATCCTAAAACGAATCGTTGTATCAATAAACCAAAACCAAAATCAAAGAAGAAGAAATGTCTTCCAGGTAAAATATTAAATCCTAAAACGAACCGTTGTATTATAGATAAAAGAATACCGGAAGATAAATATGGCGATAAACCCGTAATTGATTTTAAATATAAATGTAAACCTGGTTATATATATAATACAAAAACCGGTAGATGTGTGAATAAAGAAGGACCAACTGGTAAAAAATTAAATATAAAGAAAGAAAATATTATCGGTGGACCAATATCATTGCATTATTACAAATTTAAAGTGAATAATGTAATGAAACATTTCGTATTATTTGGAGACGAGCATACTCAATATATTCATCACACTTCACCCGAAATTATAGAACTACCCACTCTGCTAAAAAAAATATTAAGAAAATCTAAACATTGTATAGATATCTTTTCTGAAAATGCTATCTATCATAAGATGGCTCAAGGGAAAAAATTACAGAAACATAAAAGTCCCTTGAACGCGATAAGAGAAGAGTTTGGTGGGTGTCCGATTCATAATTTAGAAAATGTAAAATGCGATTATGATAATTTAAGATATCAGAATTGGGACTTGAGATTCAAACCACAAAGAGTCGGACCCTTTAAAAGTAATCCTTATGATGAATTATTTATGAAATATCCCGAACAACACGATTATTTTAGTGAAGCATTTAGTAATAGAGATATGGTTTTATATATTTTAGGATTCACTAAGATGATATCACCTTCTATATTAAAAAAAATAGATGAAAAATTCAATAAAGTATTAATAGAAAAATTAAAACGAAAATCATTCGTGACCGAGGTAACTGATAAATCTCTCTTAGATGAAAGACGAACATTGATACAAAAGGAATATCATAAATGTATCAAGAGCATAAAATTTCCAAAAGATTTATTGGAAACATTTATACAAAGTTATAATTCACTGATAGATATTGATTATACACTAGCATTTACTGATTTTTATGCGATATGTCGTATGTTTATAAACTTTGATACAAATAAAAAGACTCCCAAGAGATGTCCTACAAAGGGTAAAAATAATTTTAGGACGGCCCAATATATCATATATTATGCG
>Ga0307998_1000566_pt1 | contig 21049 bp, 22 predicted proteins | sample Davwhametageno37_FD_203147 | JGI IMG/M metagenome (GOLD analysis project Ga0307998, IMG submission 203147) | Marine microbial communities from Davis Island wharf, Antarctic Ocean - #37 | ecosystem: Environmental > Aquatic > Marine > Unclassified | place: Antarctic Ocean: Davis Island wharf... | reverse complement strand
GCTTCGTCTTTCTTGGCTTCGTCTTTCTTGGCTTCGTCTTGTTTCGCTTCGTCTTGTTGAGCATCGTCTTTTTCGCTCATGTCTTCTTTAGGTGCAGTGACTTCTTCAGGTGCAGTGTCTTTTTTAGTTGCCATATCTTTATTCAATGCCATTCGTTTAAGAGTAAACCGAAGGTGACAGCACGCCAACCCCGTCTAGTGATCGATAACGCTCGTTGTAGTCGAGCCCGTAACCAACCACGAACTCGTTAGGGATATCAAACCCCACCCACCTGACATTTATCTGAACCTTTGCGGCCCCGGGCTTGCGAAGCAAAGTGACCACCTCGACCGAAGCAGCACCTCGGTTGGCAAGGTTGGTGGTTAGCCAAGACAGAGTCAGACCGGAGTCGATGATGTCCTCCACAATCAAGACGTGCCGGTCGGTCACGTCAGTATCGAGATCCTTGAGGATTCTTACAACCCCCGAAGAAGTCGTTCCGGAACCGTAGGAAGAAACTGCCATCCAGTCCTGGGAGGTTGAAAGCTGCATTGCCCTGGAAAGGTCTGCCACGAAGGGCACTGCACCCTTTAGAACACCGACCAAGAGTGGATCCTTGTCCTGGTAGTAAGAATCAAGTTCGCCAGCAAGCTCTAAAACCCTCACGGCAATTTCTTCTGCAGTGACTAGCACCGTTGTAATGTCTGGGTGATTTAGGTGCAATTCACGGCTCCCGGTTGATAGATGGTTAGACGCCCTTAAAGACAAGCTCTTGGCTTACTCGCTCTACTGTAATACCAGAAAGAACCAGCTTGTTTTGTCCGTGCCAATTGGTAATGAGTTCATCGATTCCGATCACTTGAGATCGAGAAACAGTCTTTGCGCCAGTGGCAATTGCCGTTTCAAACAGCGCCCTTCGGCGAAGCCCCGGCAGCACTCCGGTTAGTTTCTCGATCGATAACTTAGTTTCGCTACTCGAACTTGAGACGGTTGCTGCTTCAACAAGCTCGTTAGCCATTGAAAGCAAAACATCATCTGACTCACTGGCAAGTTCGGCGGTTCTGGCAAGAGCGCTTGCGAACCCCGGACCAAGCTCGGATTCCAGCGTGTCAAGTAGCTGTCGAATACGCACTCGGGTGAACTTAGGATCCTTGTTGTGAGGGTCCTGCCACACTTCGATGTCTTGATCAATACAGGATTGCAGCAGCACATCGCGCTTGATGCCAAGCAAAGGCCTGACTAGCTTTTTGTTTTTATCAAAACCTTGCATGCCCGCAATTGAGCGCAAGCCCGAGCCACGCGTTAGTCCCAGCAAAACAGTCTCGGCTTGATCTTCAAGGTTGTGGCCCAGAAATATGACCTCCGCGCTGACTAACTTTCGAGCACGCTCGAGGGCCTGGTATCTTGCCGTCCTAGCGGCTGCTTCCGGGCCATTGCCGGATTCGGCAACAGTAATGGTTTCGATCACAACTGGGTCAACCCCAAGTTCCTCCAGTTTGGCAGCGGTCGACTGCGCGACCCTGCTGGATGCTTCTTGCAGACCATGATCAACCACAACTGCCGAAATCCGAAGGCCAAGTTTTGGACCTTCGAAACTTAATGCTGCGGCCAGCGCCATGGAATCTGGACCACCGGAGCAGGCCACTAAAACTCTTTTATCTGGTTCAAGATTTAGCGCCTCAAGACTGTCGCGCACGGCTCGACGAACATCGGCAACCGCCGGAGTCAGTCGGTTTCTAATAACCATCGCTCCCAATTCGCTAATCTTTTAGCTAAGCCTATTGAGGAGAAGCATTGTCATACGACGTAGTTATTGAGATTCCGCGCGGTTCCAGAAACAAATATGAGGTCGACCACGAAACTGGTCGTGTCTTCCTAGACCGAGTTCTGTTCACCCCGTTTGTCTATCCGACCGACTATGGCTACTTTGAAAAAACCCTCGGGGGCGACGGCGACCCACTGGACGCCCTTGTTCTGCTTGAGCATCCACTGTTCCCCGGTGTCGGGGTGAAGGTACGCGCTGTTGGCATGCTGGTCATGGAGGACGATGGGGGCGTGGACGAAAAAGTACTTTGCGTTCCTGCCAAGGATCCCCGTTGGGACCACATTCAAGATCTAAGCGATGTTCCTTCTCAGACCAAAAATGAAATTGAGCACTTTTTTGCCCACTACAAAGATCTAGAGCCCAGCAAGTGGGTAAAGATTGAAGGCTGGGCAGATAAAGAGGCGACCCAAAAAGTCATCGATGCTGCTTACGCAAACTACAAGGGCTAGCAAGAAAGATGTTGGAGCCGGTAGTTCCAGTAACGTCCTCGCAGAAGGGTTTTCAATTGCGAATAGAAGTGCTTCACATTGATGAGTGCCCAAACCTCGAAGATACTAGGGCTTCCCTGGCGGAGCTAGTAGCAGAGCTTGGCCTTGGCCACATCGACACAACCTTCACGCTGATTGACTCTCCAGCAGAGGCCGCCAAGCACCGATTCGCGGGATCACCCACTGTCCTAATCGACGGATTTGACGCTGTCCCAGGAACGGAACCGACCACAAATCTGGCTTGTCGTATTTACCGAGATGGCCAAAAGATAGCTGGCAGCCCCTCCAAAGATTCGATCCGCAAAGCGATCCAGGCAAGCTTGCGGACGAGCGCCTCTGAGTAATTCTTCAACGCTAGCTACTCGGCGCTGATCGCCTCTTGGGAGATTTCGCGGTCGGCCCGACCCATTCCCAAATCAGCATCGTCAGCGTCACGAGTGCAAATCCAAAAAATAGATCTTCAATTGGGGCGTAGGCAATTCTGGTCCCAGTAATTGCTTCGGAGTTGTAAGTGACGATTTTTTGGCTGGTCAAATAGCCGTTGGTAAGGAGCTGGAAGAAACTTATGATCGCCCACGAAATCCAAAATTGCGGTCTAGAAATAAGGCCAGACTTCATCACGGCTATGCCCAAGACAAACACCACGATCACTGCGATTCCTGCCAGCAACGAATAGGTGATCATTCTCTGACCTGTCTCATGCGGGCAACCCACCTTTTAACCGTCGGGAAGAAGTTTGTTACCCCTTCCAAGGTCAAGATGCCGGCAATCGGAATGATAATAAAAAATCCGTACTCTTCGACTGGAATTCCAAAGGGTCCGTAAATGCCCAAAGTGAGTTCGTCTGAAAAAAACCAGTGGCTGTTTGCAATGGCGAAAGCATCCCAAAGTACAAATACGGGTGCTACGAGTGCAATGGTTTTTAGAAGCCGTTTGGGGTCCCGAAGCACACGAAGGCGAAAAACAAATTCCAGCCAAAACGAGGCGACAATAACGAAGCCAAGCATTGCGAGATAGGACCACTCTCCAAACAACTCGGCTTCCCCTCCAGCGTTAGGCTTTCAATGATGGTGACTTCCGAGATAAGACTGATGAAAAACCTCAGGGCTTTCTCACGCTACTGCATTTTGTTTGGCATCCTTGCCTCGCTTGTATTTCTAGGACTTGGCGGACTGCCAATGGGCTGGCAGGTAGTGCTTGCTCTGATCGCTCTTACAGTCGGAATTCCTCACGGTGCCGTGGACCACATCATCTCCGTTCCCAAGTTTGCAAGTGGCCGAATGGTCCTGTTCCTGATCGGCTACCTAAGCGTCGTTGCGGTCGCTATCTGGGCTATTCTCAGCGCTAACCTTTTAGGATTCCAACTCGTTGTTTTGATGAGTGTGATTCACTTCGGCATCGGGGATGCGGCTTTTATTTCCGAACTAGATGCTCGGAAGCAAAACAAGTCGAAGTTTCCCAAGCTGCCCTACATGCTGGCTTCGGGTCTCACTCCGGTAGTTATTCCACTGTCGAATTCGGAGAGCGCTGCGGCATTGAATGCGGTAAATCCCGTACTGGTGAATTGGGCAGGCTCGATAACACCGTTACTTTTTTCCGGCATGGTGACCATTTCGCTTGTGAGCATCATTTGGATGCTGGTTAGACAGCGACATCAAGAGGCTCTGGACCTAAGCCTCCTTTTGGTTTTGGCGCTGGTGGCACCGCCACTAGTCGCATTTGCCTTTTACTTTGGTTTTTGGCACGCGCTTCGTCACACTGGAAGACTTTCACTTGAGCTAAAGACATCAACCAAACTCCACGGGCTGGGTAGGCCAATGGCCGCTCTCGCAAAGGCAATCTGGGCCGGTGTGCCAGCGCTGTTTATAGTGATCGTTTTCACTGTGGTGCTTGGGTTAGTTCAAGGCTTTGAGTTTGGGCAAAACCTGCTTTGGTATCTGCTGGTCGTGATTTGGGCACTGACAGTGCCGCACATGGCTCTTACGCTGCGGCTTGACATCAAGGCCCTGCGGCCTAGCGACTCGAAAGTCCCGGTGCTGCCTTAGGCAGTTGGTCTTCCGGCATATGGCCAAATTTCACCGTAGCGAACCGGCACAATTCTTACGGTTCTAGCTGGGTTTGGAGCTTCCAGCATCATGCCATCACCTAGGTAAATGGCGACGTGATATTTGTCACCGGAAAATGCAGTTTCCTTACTCCACCAAATTAGATCTCCGCGCTGGACGTCTTGGAACGGAACAAGTCTTTTCGCGCTGGCCAGCACGTTGTATTGAGCGGTGGCTGAGTGCCAACCGATATAAACCCCCGCTGCCGAGTAAGCCTTCATCGTGATTCCAGAGCAGTCCCAAACATTCGGACCAGAGCCTCCAAGAACATATCTTTCACCGAGCTGCTCGTTGGCAAAAGAAATTGCAGCCTCAACCTTTGACCAATCTGGCTCTGCGACGCTGTAAAGCTCCGGGGCAGTTGGTGCGGACTTCACTAGGTTTTGCCTGCGCTCGGCCTCTAGGCCCTCGATGCGCTGGCGCTGAACATCATCTGCGGTGTCTTTTAGAGTCGCTAGTTGACTCATCATGTTGGCGCGTTGGCGCTCAGACTCTTTTACCTTGGCAATAACTGCGTCTGCTGCCGCCTTAGCCTCGGCAAATATCTTTTCCGCTTCGACTTCGAAGCCCTGCAATTCTTCCTTCGCGCTGGATAGCTCCTCAGCCAATGATTTGGCTTGAGTCTGCTTATCGATTGCTGCCTCGTAGATTGCCCCAGTCCGCTGAGCAAGCATGTCTTGCATTGTCAGCTGATAAAGCAGATCTTCCGCGTTACCGGGATTAAAAAATAACTCTAGAGAAGTGTTTCCACTTGCTTGATCGCGATACATCTTGCCGACTATTTGCGCCAGTTGAACCTTCGCGTCTTCAGCTTCTGTTGCTGCCAGCTCAACCTTGGACTGCAATCCATCAACCTTGGCGGCCATTTGAGCCACCGCCTCAACCACCTGGTTGTACTCTTCGTTTTTTTGAAGAGCGATTATTTCTAGGGCATCTGCCTCAATCCGAATGGTTTCCAGAATGCCCTCAATGCGCTCGACCATTTTTTGTTTCTCTTGGACGTTGGCTTTTGCTGCTGCAACCTCGGCTGCGGTTGGGTAGCTGGGCACGGCATAGGCGGGCGCCAGCAGGACACTGGTGAGCAGAATACCCACTCCAGCGAGAGCTGCGACTACTTGTTTACGGCCTAATTTCAAAACGCCTCCGGGCAATTAGGGTAACTGAAAGGCTCAACTAATGACTGAAGGTTTTCTGTGTGTTGCCAACTCGCTATTTGACCAGTAATGTTTATCTCGGTGCTTTTGAGGTTGCCAACTTCATGGCCCCATCGTTTAGCGGCCTAGGACGCTGGCCTTTCACGCCGGTAGCACGGGTTCGAATCCCGTTGGGGTCACCAGGCGATGTCCTTAGCACCATTTTGACCCTGTAGCGCAGTTGGTTAGCGCGCCGCCCTGTCACGGCGGAGGTCGCGAGTTCAAGTCTCGTCAGGGTCGCTTCGCCTAGTGCGAATGGGGGGTATTACCCCACGGCTCTGTAGCTCAGTTGGTAGAGCGAACGACTGAAAATCGTTAGGTCACCGGATCGACGCCGGTCGGAGCCACATTGGAAGAAGGCGGATAGTGACCATCATTTTTGGCCTACTATCCGCCTTTTCTTATGGCTACGCAGATTTCGTTGGGGCTCTGGCTGCCAGACGAATTCGGGCGGTCGCAGCCACTACCTACTCTTTTAGCGTCGGGCTAGTTCTCGCAATCATTTTCAGTCTGTTTGTTGGTGCGGAGTATTCAGCCCAAACAATTCAAGCTGGCGCTCTTGCCGGCATCGCGGCAGCCGTCGCACTGAGCTGCCTCTACGCAGGGCTCGCCATTGGTCCGATCTCCATCATTAGCCCTCTGACTGCTGTTATTTCGGCAATCATCCCGGTCGTGGTAGATGTTGCCTCTGGGCAAGAGCTTTCTAACTTCGTGGTTATCGCGGTGGTGCTAATTTTGATCGCGGTGGTCCTAGTCGGCTTCGTCCCAGGCCAGAATGTGAAACTCCCCTCACCACTTGCCCTTGCTTACTCGGTTGGAGCTGGCCTTGGTTTTTCGGGCATCTTTTTATTTCTTGATTCTGCGGCTGCGGATTCGGGACTCGCGGTCTTGGTTGTGATGAAGGTAGTTGGGCTGGTGCTGCTCATTGGTGGTCTTTTTGCGCTTTGGCTGAGGGCACCAAAGAATGCCTTCATAGAAAGAATCGCTGACTACAAACTAGCCGGCCTGTTGTTGCTAGCCGGGCTTGGCGATGTGCTGGGTAACGTGACTTTCTTGGTTGCTACAAGATCCGGGGCTCTCGCAGTGGCCGCGGTGCTAACTGCTCTTTACCCAGTGGGAACGATATTGTTAGCACGGGTGTTTCTAAAAGAAAGAATTGCCCTATCCCAGGGTGCAGGGATAGTTTTGGCGCTTGGGGCATGTGCGCTCCTGGCAATCGGTTAATAAAAAAGAAATGAGCAACATGTCATCTCAAACCTCCTCGCGAAAACGCTGGATCGGCCTTGTATTTATCTCGATGGCTATTTCCCTGGTGATCATCGACGGAACCATCGTCAACACAATTTTCCCGGCCATCATCGAGGAGCTTGATTTGTCATCCACTGAGGTTCAGTGGGTTCAAGAAAGCTATATCTTGGTCTTTGCCTCCTTGCTGTTGGTCTTTGGCTCGCTTGCCGACCGCTTCGGCAGAAAGCGAATTCTGAACCTTGGAATCGTGGTCTTCATAATCGCCTCCGTATGGGCTGGTCTGACCGAGTCTTCAACCGAGTTGATCTTGGCAAGAGTTGTTCAAGGTGTTGGTGGTGCAATGGTGCTTCCAACAACACTGTCTCTCGTCAATGCAAACTTCCAGGGCCGCGAACGCGGCATTGCCTTTGGAATTTGGGGATCAACCATCGGTGGCATGGTGGCCGTTGGTCCGGTACTCGGTGGTTGGCTGGCAACAGACTTTACCTGGCGCTGGGCGTTCATGATTAACCTGCCGCTTGGAATTATTATTTTGGCCGGGCTTCTCTGGCTAGTTCCGGAATCAAAGTCTCCACAGCGTGCCGGTGGCATCGACTGGACCGGAGCAGTTATCTCCGTGGTCATGTTCTCAACCCTGGTGTTTGGTCTTATTGAAGGACGCATCTACGGCTGGTGGACACAGACGGAAAAACAGTTCAGTCTCGGTGACTTCACGTGGCCAGCGGACTCAATTTCGGTTATTCCGGTGGCACTTGCCATCTCAATAATTGCAAGCGTGGCTTTTGTGCGCTGGGAAATCAGACAGGAAAAGGCCCACAAAAACGTGATCCTCGATCTCGGTCTGTTTTCAATCACTTCATTTAGAAACGGCTCCATTGCCGCCGGAATCATCTCGATGGGTGAGTTTGGAATTTTGTTCGCACTTCCGCTTTGGCTGCAAAACGTTCTCGGTCTTTCTCCAGTAAGTTCAGGTTTGGTTTTGCTCTGGCTTGCAGGAGGCGCCTTCTTGGCAAGTGCCATCGGTGGCGCAATGAGCGGCAAATTGCCTCCGGCACGCGCCGTCCAGGCTGGTGTGCTGCTTGAGTTAGTGGCCGTAATCGGCATAGCACTTCTAGCCAGCACCGAAAGTGGCTGGGTCGCGGTTGCTCCGCTGTTGTTTATTTATGGAATCGGTATTGGTTTGGCCACGGCCCAGCTAACTGGAGTTGTGATGCAGGATGTGCCGATGGAGCAAAACGGCCAAGGCTCCGGATCACAATCGACTGTCCGTCAGGTTGGTTCTGCCCTGGGCATCGCGGTCCTTGGATCGATGCTGTTCACTGGGGTTCAAGGAAACTTGGAAACCAGATTGCAGGACACTGGGTTAACAGCTCAGCAGCAGACGCAAGTTGTTGAACTTGTTGTTGACTCTGCCGGAGGTGCGATACCGGTACTCGACGAAATACTTCTTCCTCAGCAGGTTTCCCAAGAGGTGGTGGACGAAGTCATCTATCAGTCCGGTGAGGCCTTCACAGAAGGTGTCCACTTGGCAGCTTGGGCGGCAGGTTTGTTCTTGTTCCTAGGCTTCCTGTCGACCTTCCAGCTTGGAAGAAAATCAAAGGTGCCGCTGGTCTAACTGGAGCGTTTTTCATTGGCTAGGCTTTATGCGTGTCTAGTAACTGGAGAATGGCGGGATACGTCTTTATTGGAGGCGCCCTAGGAACAATGCTTCGGTATTTTCTATCGGAAGCGATTTCCGTTAGCGCCGAATTTCCTACCGGTGAGCTAATAGCGCTGACCACGATCAACCTACTTGGTGCTCACTTTTTAGGGCTAACCGCAAGGCTCCCCTACTTTCAAACCTTATGGTGCAAGTGGCTTTGGGCCTACGGCTTCGCCGGTGGCTTTACCACCATGAGCGCGGTGACGCTCTTTGCAGACATAAACGGTCTTACCTGGGAAATTTTCGCAATGATGTTCGGCGGAATCGCTAGCTACGGCGCCGGTTGGCACCTCGGCAGAAGGATTCAGCAAAGGGCTGATGCAAAATGAGTAACCCGCTTTTGATGACGCTTTTGATTGGTGTTTTTGGTGGCTTAGGGAGCATCGCACGAGTGTTTATGATTCGGTGGGGCGGAGTGTTGCCTTTTGGCCTCTTCCTTACCAATGGCCTCGCTGCGGCTTTAGTTGGGTACATCCACGCGGGAAACCTCGCTCAGGATTACCTGGTGATCGGCATTGTTGGCCTTGCTGGCGGCCTGTCCACCTTCTCTGGGATTGCCAGGGCTGGCTTTGATTTTTATCATCGCGGCCGAATAGCCCAAATGCTCCTGACCGGCGCGATCAGCATAGTTGTTCCACTACTTACCCTCACACTGGCATTGAGGTTCACTTAGCCCTGTTAGAATTTTAGAACAGAAGTCCAAAGGGTTCCTGGGTAGATGTTTTACCCAGATTCGTTAGAGAAAAAGGGGGCTCGCCATGGGGCGTGGCCGTCAAAAAGCTAAAAACACCAAGGTTGCCAGAGAGCTTAAGTATTTCAGCCCGGCAACCGATTACTCTGCGCTCCAGGCAGAGCTCAGCCTCGCACCAGAAGTCGAACCCCAATATGAAGACAAATGGGCCGACCTTTACGATGATGAAGAGACCGAAGAAGAGCCTGCCTAATTACCAAGCAGTCGCAGCAACAACCAGTCCAACTAAAATTTCCAGATTGATTCTGGAATCCGAGTAGTCCTCGGTCATGGGAAAACTTTCGCCCTCTTCAGAAGCAATTCGAACAGTCAGGTTTTCATTCTTTAGATAAGCAATTGCCTCTTGTTTGCTCATCCCAACTACCTGGCACCCGGCCAGCTTCGTCTCGGCATGTTTTTCGGAAAACTGATCGGGACTGGTGTCAATGAAACAGAGCTCGTTGGGCGAATCAAGGACGCTTGAGACCGAAGCATTGCTTGCGCCGGTTATGAGGCCGATCACAAATGCGGCAGAAGCCAACAACAAGCCAATTACTGCGACAACGGCAGTTTGTTTATTTGGCATACTCCCCAACTAGTCGGACCGAACCGCCGTGCGTGCCCTTGGCCGAAGACAAATAGCCTTTGGATTCGGCGTTTTCAGGCTTTGGCTCGATAACACCTAGTTGCCAGCTAGAGACGCCATGCTCTGTAAGGCTGCCGATGATTGCCGCTGCGCTGTCCTCGCGAACCACAATCGCAAAGCCAAGGCCGAGATTCCAAGTTGATTCCAAGTCAAATAGGTCGATACCGGCGGACTCTGCAAGAACCTGGAAAACCGGTTGTGGCTGCCAGGTTGAACGCTGAACATCCAAGGAGACACGAGCAGGCAAGACCCTGGAAAGGTTTGCCGCAATGCCACCCCCAGTTATATGGCTCATGGTTGAAAACTTATTTTGGTAGCGAACATCTTGAAGTAGTTTGTTCAAAACTCCGGTGTAGAGGGCAGTTGGCTCCAGCAGTTCTTCGCCCAAAGTTCTTCCGAACTCCGCAATCAGATCGGTGTATTGCCAGTTGTTATCAGCAACAATCTTTCGGACCAGTGAGTATCCATTTGAGTGCAAGCCCGATGATTTCAGTCCTAAAACGACATCGCCAACTTGGACTTTTTCGCTAGAAAGAATCTTGTCCTTTTCAACCACTCCGACCGCGGCCCCCGCCACGTCATACTCGTGAGGCTTTAGTAGCCCTGGATGTTCGGCCGTTTCACCACCAACTAGGGCCACATCCACAGACTTACAGGCCTTAGCGATCCCTCTGACAATGTCTGCTATTCGAGCCGGGTCCAATTGACCGCAGGCTATGTAATCGGTCATGAACAAGCTGCGAGCGCCGGTTACAACGATGTCATCAACAACCATGCCGACTAAGTCTTGGCCAATGGTGTCGTGCTTATCCATTGCCTGTGCAATGGCAACCTTTGTGCCAACCCCGTCGGTGGAGGTTGCAAGGATCGGGTGGTCGTAGGATTTCAAGATGCTGGCATCGATCATGCCGGCAAAGCCACCAAATGAACCTAGAACTAAGTTGTTGTGGGTGGCGGAAACAGCCTGCTTCATAAGTTCTACGGCTTTGTCACCGGCTTCGGTGTCAACTCCGGAAGCTGCATAAGGATTTGTCATAAGTTGTGCACATGCCCCTCTGCCTCGATGGTTGCCACCGAGCGTTCCAACAAGTTCTTGCCCAAGCGATCTGCAGCGGGGAGCTCTATTGGATATTTTCCCGTGAAACATGCGGTGCAAAGTTTTTCTTCCGGCTGGTTGGTCGCCTCGACCATGCCGTCCTTGGAAAGATAACCGAGCGAATCCGCTCCGATTGATTGTCTTATGTCATCCATGGCAAGACCAGACGCTAGCAATTCCGCCCTCGATGCAAAATCGATGCCGTAAAAACATGGCCAAGTGATTGGTGGACTAGAAATTCGAACGTGAACCTCGGCGGCCCCCGCCTCTTTCAGCATCTTTACAAGAGCGCGCTGGGTATTGCCCCTGACGATGGAGTCGTCCACCACAATTAGGCGCTTGCCCGCGATTACCGCCTTAAGCGGATTAAGTTTCAGCCTGATGCCCAATTGACGAATTGTCTGGGAGGGCTCGATGAAGGTTCTACCGACATAGGCGTTCTTTACTAGTCCATGCCCAAAAGGTATCCCAGACTGCTCGCTGTAGCCAATGGCGGCCGGTGTTCCAGATTCTGGTGTCGGCATTACCAAGTCAGCCTCGACTGGATGCTCTTTGGCTAAGGTCCTACCCATTTCAACTCTTGCCTCGTAGACCACGCGACCACTAATAGCCGTGTCGGGTCTGGCCAGATACACATACTCAAAAACGCAACCGGCGCGTTTTTCCTCGGCAAACTTAGAAGATCGAAGCCCGTTTTCGTCAATTGCAATCAATTCGCCAGGTTCAACCTCGCGAACATAAGAAGCCCCGACAATATCGAGCGCCGCCGACTCCGATGCAACGACCCACCCACGCTCTAATCGTCCAAGAACAAGTGGCCTGACGCCTTGAGGGTCTCTCGCCGCATATAAAGTTGATTCATCCATGAACACCAGGCAGTAAGCGCCTTTGACTTTTGGTAGCAGCTCAATCGCAGTTTGCTCAAGCGAACTATCCGGGTTGCCGGTTAGAAGCGCGGTCAACACGGCGGTGTCGGTGGTATTACCCCCGCGGAGTTCTGATTCGTGGTTTGGGTAGCGCTCGTCGAGGAGTTCCAGTAGCTCAGCGGTGTTGGTGAGATTGCCGTTGTGGCCAAGTGCGACAGTCCCGTATGCAGTTCTACCCAGGGTTGGCTGAGCATTTCTCCAATGCGATGCTCCCGTGGTTGAGTAGCGGGTGTGGCCAACGGCAATATGGCCTTTTAGAGATTCGAGGGCTGCCTCGTTGAAAACCTGTGAAACCAGACCCATGTCTTTATAAACCAAAATGTTTTCGCCGGTGGAAGTCGCAATACCGGCAGACTCCTGACCTCTGTGCTGAAGGGCATAAAGACCGAAATACGTAAGTTTAGATACTTCTTCGCCAGGCGCCCAGACACCAAAAACTCCACATTGGTCCTGAGGGCCCTTCTCCCCGGGGAGAATGTCGTGGTTTAGTTTTCCGTCGCCGCGCATCACTGGACCTCTCGATTGACCACTGCTCGCTTGGTGCGACGCGAAGAAATTAGGTCAAAGGCAATTGCAAACGCAACACCGAGGCCGAGGCCGAGACTCCCAAGGGCCACAAGCAACAAGCCAAGAACATTTGCATTAGACCTAGTGGCATCAGGAATCAGAAGGTTCAAGCCAAAAGCTAGTAAAACCCCAAGCACCGCACCGGTCAGCGCGAAGGCTAAGACCTTGGGCGCGCGACGGATTTCTACTTCCTCAGAGTTGTCTTGATTTTTTTTAGCCACGGCTCAATATAATCACGCAATTGCCGCTTGCTACCGAATCAGAACCAAACAGCTAGTTTTTGGTTGGAAAAACACTTGCTAACTCACTGGTTTTTTCACCGGAGAAATGGCAGCCGGGCTTTGTTCTAGCCTCATCGAAAGCCAGGTCACCCGAGCAAAGTGCAATAAAAACCTCTGGGGAAAGCTCCACAACATTTGGCGGAGTTCCCCTGCGGTGATTCATGCCTTCCATGCATTGAACTGCCCCAAAAGGCGGCACACGTAACTCGATGGTGCCACCGCGGTGATTTTTTTCAATCTGCTGCAGCAAGTATCGAACTGCGGTTGGCAGTTGCGCCGGTAAATCGGCTAAGGCAGCCTGACCGTCTGATTGCGAAATCTGTTTTCCTGCCATCAAACAATTATGGCGAGTATGGCTGCGCTTATTCGAATTGGTAAACTCTTGCGAATGAGGATTTTGGTCGTAGGTTCCGGTGCAAGAGAGCACGCGATCATCAAGGCGCTTATCAGAACCGGAACCGACGCCGGTGACATCGTTTGTGCTCCAGGAAACAAATACATTGCCAAACAGGTCGAGGTTCGCGCATTGGATGACGCCTGCGACAAGCTTGCGGTCACGCGAATAGCGCTGGAAGAAGCAGTTGACCTGGCCGTTATTGGCCCGGAGGCGCCGCTGGTTGCAGGAGTGGCGGACGCCCTTCGAACTCAGGGTATTCAAGTTTTTGGGCCCAATCAAAAGGCTGCCGCCCTTGAGGGCAGCAAGCAGTTCGCCAAAGAGGTAATGGCCGCCCAGGACATTCCAACCGGAATGTCAAGACGCTGCGACACAATGTCTGAAGTAATGGCCGCAATGGACCAGTTCGGCGCCCCTTATGTAATCAAGGCCGACGGACTTGCAGCAGGAAAGGGCGTTGTTGTCACTCGAGACAAACAAGAGGCCCTTGATCACGCAGCCAAGTTTTTGGACGAGGGCGTTTTAGTTGAAGAGTTTTTGGAGGGCGAAGAGGTAAGTCTGTTTTTCCTATCCGACGGCACGAGCGTCATGCCGCTGAGTCCCGCCCAAGATTACAAGCGTGCATTTGATAATGATGTAGGACCAAACACCGGTGGAATGGGGGCATACTCTCCACTTCCTTGGCTGCCCGAGGGCTTCGTCGAGGAAGTGACAAAGAGAATTGCTCAGCCCACAATCAATGAACTGAAAAAACAAGGCGCCGAATTTATTGGCCTGCTTTACTGCGGACTGATAATTACAGACCGCGGAATCAGAGTCATTGAATACAACGCTCGATTTGGTGACCCAGAGACTCAGGTTGTGCTGGCAAGGCTGACAACAAATCTTGCTGAGTTACTGATGAGCGCTGCCAGCGGCAAATTAGATGTTGGGCCGTTAGCTGAGTTTTCAGACAAGGTCGCGGTAACGGTTGTCTTGGCCTCCGAGGGATACCCAACGACAACTGCACCGGTTCGTGAAGTCAGCGGCATTGAAAGTGCCGAAAGCATGGACGATGTTGAAATCTGTAAGGCCGGTGACACTGGAAGAGTGCTTTCAGTTGTTGGTCTTGCCGATTCATTTCCAGAAGCCAGGGCGCTTGCATACGAAGGCATGTCCAGAATCAAGCTTGAAGGCTCGCACTTCCGCACCGACATTGCGCTAAAGCTTGAAGCGAAAGCTGCCGGCTAAATGGAGATTCCAGGCTTTAGTCATCTTTACTCGGGCAAAGTCCGAGATCTTTACACCCCAGAGGCACCGGAGTTCCAACACCTGGTCCTCGTGGTTGCAAGCGATCGCATCAGCGCTTTTGACACTGTCCACTCGCCCGAGATTCCAGGCAAAGGCGAAAACCTAACGAGGCTCACTAACTTTTGGTTTGACCGGCTCGATGTCGCAAATCACAGAAGCGACGACCTAGCAGTTCCAGAAATCGTAAAAGACCGGGCGATGATTGCCAAGCGATTAGACATGTATCCAGTTGAGTGCGTAGTCCGGGGTTACATTTCTGGCTCTGGCTGGAGCGAGTATTTAGAGACCGGTGCAATTTGCGATGTCGAGCTACCTGCGGGTCTCCAATTCGGTGACAAGCTGCCGGACCCAATTTTTACACCCGCCTTCAAAGCCGAGCTCGGTGAAAAAGATCAGAACATAAACTTCGAGGAGACGGTCAAGCTTGTGGGCGAAGAAATCGCCGAAAAACTTCGCGAAACCAGCCTAAAAATCTTCGAAAAAGCGAGTCAGATAGCCAGTGACGCTGGGTTGATTCTTGCCGACACAAAGTTTGAATTTGGCAATGACCCAAAAACCAACGTTCTTACTCTCGGCGATGAAGTCCTGACACCCGACAGTTCTAGATATTGGGACCAGGAACTTTGGATTCAAGGAGTGAGGGACCAGAGCTTTGACAAACAAGGTGTTAGAAACTGGCTCAAAGAAAACTGGGATCTAAAAACCGCTCCGCCAGTGTTGCCAAATCAAATAGTTAGTGAAACTGCCGCCAAGTATGAAGAGCTCTCTAGCCGTCTGGGCGCCATCTAACGTAGACTGGCAGTTATTCGAGGCGCAGATTTACGCGCCAACCCCTGTCCGGCAACCAAAGAAGCCAAGAATTTGAAGTATTTAAAAACAAAGCTAAGTGCGCTTGTGTCGCGTACCGATCCTCGCTATCGTCCACGTCCAACCGTTCGAGAGGCCCTGAGAAGCCCAAAGCTGCTACTTAGAGAATCCCTGGCTGGCTTAGTGGTTGCACTCGCTCTAATCCCAGAGGCAATTAGCTTCAGCATCTTGGCTGGCGTTGACCCACGGGTCGGGCTATTTTCTAGCTTCGTAATGGCAATCACAACTTCGATTCTCGGCGGTAGGCCGGCAATGATTTCAGCTGCAACCGGCGCAATTGCGCTGGTGATTGCCCCGGTTGCCAGAGATTATGGCCTTGACTATTTGCTTGCAACCGTCATCTTGGGTGGGGTTTTTCAATTGGTGCTAGCCGCTCTTGGAGCCGCGAAACTCATGCGCTTTATCCCACGAAGTGTGATGCTCGGCTTCGTTAATGCTCTTGCAATCTTGATTTTCATGGCTCAGCTACCGCACCTAATTGGCGTGCCGTTCGCGGTGTATTGGTTGGTGGCCCTTGGCCTGCTCGTAATGATCGGCATGCCTCGTCTTACCAAGGTAATCCCGGCCCCGCTGGTTGCAATCGTTTTAGTGAGCGCAATGGTTCTAATCATGGCCATCACGGTTCCTACCGTTGGCGACGAGGGTGAATTGCCGCAGTCACTGCCAGAGCTATTGACTCCAAACGTGCCACTGACTCTTGAGACATTCAACATCATTGCCCCCTATGCGCTTGCCATGGCGTTGGTTGGTTTATTGGAGTCTTTGATGACCGCCAAGTTGGTTGATGAGATTACTGACACTCACAGCCAGAAGACCAGGGAGTCTCTAGCTCAGGGCGTTGGGAACATTCTTTCGGGCTTCTTTGGTGGCATGGGCGGTTGCGCAATGATCGGTCAAACCATGATCAACGTCAAGGCCTCCGGCGCCAGAACCAGAATCTCGACTTTCTTGGCCGGTGTGTTCCTGTTGATCTTGGTGGTTAGCCTCGGAGACATAGTGGCTCAGATTCCGATGGCTGCTCTGGTAGCGGTCATGTTGATGGTCGCCTTTGGAACCTTTAATTGGCACAGCGTTCAGATCACCACGCTGAAGCGGATGCCGCTGAGTGAGACGGCAGTCATGCTCGCAACCGTTGCGGTTGTGGTCTGGACTCACAACCTTGCAATAGGTGTAATAGTCGGCGTGATCGTTGCCATGATTGCATTCGCTAGGCGAGTTGCCCACTTCGCTTCAGTAACCAGAACCGTTGGCGGAGATGATGAAGTGTCAGTGGCCTACTACACGGTTCAGGGCGAGCTGTTCTTCGCCTCGAGCAACGACCTAACTACTTTGTTTGAGTACTCCGATGACCCTGATGAGATTGTCATTGATGTCACCGATTCACATATCTGGGATGCATCGACAATTGCAGCCCTAGATGCGATCACAACAAAGTACGAAAACATGAAAAAGAACGTGTACATCAAAGGCATGAACAAAGCCAGCGAACGCCTTCACGGCCAGTTGACTGGAAACCTGGGTCAAGACTGAATTTAGTTTCAAAAAGTGACTATTCTTTTTAGGTGCTGAATACATTTTTAAAACCAGAGCATGACAAGCTGGGCGCCAGTTTCACCGAGTTCGGTGGCTGGGAAATGCCCGTGCGATACGGCTCAGACATCGACGAGCACCACAGCGTCAGAAACAGTTGCGGCCTATTCGATATCAGCCACATGGCAGAAATCAGAGTGACCGGCCAAGCCGAAGAGTTTCTTGATTACGCGCTAATTTCCAAGCTGTCTGAAATCGAGAACGGCCGCGCGAAATACACCATGATCTGTGACGACCAGGGCGGCATCATCGATGACCTAATCGTTTACCGTCTCGATAATGACGAGTTCATGATCGTAGCCAACGCAGGCAACCAGCACCAAGTAGTTGAGGCGCTAAATAGCCGCCTAACAAACTTTCCAGATACCAAGGTCGTCGACGAATCTTACCTGTGGTCTCTTATCGCGATGCAAGGCCCAAAAACTAAAGAGATACTCGGGAGACTTGTTGATGTCGACCTGACGGTTCTGAAGTATTACTCGATTGCCAGTGCAGTATTAGATGGCAAAGATGTTTTTCTGGCCCGCACCGGCTACACCGGCGAAGACGGCTTTGAAATCTTTGTTGAAGGAGACCCAAGCGGTGTCTGGCAACTGTTGCTTTCTCAAGACGGCGTATCGCCCTGCGGCCTGGCCTGTAGGGACACTCTCAGGCTTGAAGCCGGCATGCCACTTTATGGTCACGAACTAAATAAAGACCTCACACCCTTTGCTGCAAACCTTGGCAAAGTCATACGTTTTGATAAGCCAAACTTCGTTGGCAAAGATGCCCTTGAGAAACAAAAACATCCAAAGCAAAGACTCTTTGGCCTTCAGGGTGATGGCCGCAGGGCTGCAAGAGCAGACTACGAGATCTTCTTGCCTGGTGAATCTGATTCAATCGGGATAGTCACTTCTGGAGTGTTGTCGCCAACCTTGCAGGTGCCAATCGCGTTGGCGCTCCTAAACGCCGATGCAGGTTTGGAGATTGGCTCCGAAGTAGAGGCAGATGTTCGTGGAACGAGAATTTTTTACAAAGTCGTTGAGTTACCGTTTTATAAGCGCGGAAGGTAAATAAGAACATGGCAAATCCTGAGAACCTGAAATACACCAAGGAACACGAGTGGATCCTTATCGAAGACGACATCGCCACCGTTGGAATCACCAAGTATGCAGCTGATGCGCTTGGAGAAATCGTTTATGTGGACCTTCCGAAGGTCGGTAGCGTTGCTGCCCACATGAAGATTTGTGGTGAAATTGAGTCAACCAAGTCAGTGGGCGAACTCTACGCACCAATGGACGGCGAGATCACCGAAGTCAACGGCGCACTGGACCAAGCGCCTGACCAAGTAAATCAGGACCCATTTGGGGATGGATGGTTGATAAAAATCCGTTATACATCTTTACCAGATCTTCTTTCATCGACCGAATACGACGCATTAGTTGGAGAGTAACTGTTGTTAGATCACCATAATTTTCGTAACCGCCACATTGGACCCAACGACGCCCAGCAGCAGCACATGCTTGATTATCTTGGGATCAAAGACCTAGCGGAGCTAATGGAAGCTGCGCTTCCAGAAGCAATCCACTACCGCGGTGGCAGCACTCTTCCGGATGCCATCAGCGAGGACGAGGCTCTTGATCGCCTAAAGGGCATAGTTTCAAAAAACCACATAACTCAGACGTTCATTGGTCTGGGCTATTACGGAACCAGAACCCCCGGGGTTATCAAGCGAAACGTGCTGGAAAACCCAAGCTGGTACACCGCCTACACCCCCTACCAGCCGGAAATCAGCCAGGGCCGACTCGAGGCAATTCTAAACTTCCAGACAATGGTCACTGAGCTAACAGGCATGAAGACGGCTAACGCTTCGATGCTTGATGAATCCACGGCAGTGGTTGAAGCGATGATGGTTGCCAAGCGCAGCTCCGACAGTGATTCAGGCGTTTTCTTCGTTGACAACGATCTCTACCCACAAACCAAGGCGCTGCTAGAGCACCGAGCAGAACCGCTTGGCATCGTCATTACCTACTTTGACCCAACCAAACTCGACCAGCTAGACCAAGAGTGCTTTGGCGCAGTGGTCCAGTATCCAGGTGCGAGCGGGCGCATCATCGACTTCGATGGTCTGTTTGCAAAGATCCACGAGTTCGGAGGTCTAGCAATTGCGAGCGCCGACCTAATGGCGCTCACCCTGTTGCGCTCACCCGGCGAAGCCGGTGCGGACGTTGTTTGCGGCACCACTCAAAGATTTGGTGTGCCAATGGGCTTTGGTGGCCCGCACGCCGGATACCTAGCGGTTCGTGAAAAGCTCGAGCGCACGCTTCCGGGAAGGCTCGTCGGGGTTTCAGTGGACGCTGAGGGCGCTCCCGCCTATCGCCTGACACTGCAGACCAGAGAACAGCACATTAGGCGTGAGAAGGCAACTAGCAACATTTGCACCGCTCAGGTGCTGCTGGCCGTAATGGCTGGCATGTATGCCGTTTACCACGGTCCAAAAAACCTGAAGGCGATTGCCACAGAAATCCACCACAAAGCCTCAGCACTTGCAACGGTTTTGGAAGAAGTTGGCTTCACTCTTCAGAACGATAAGTTTTTCGACACCATAAGAATCACTGACACTGATGCGGAAAAGTACTACCAGGCCGCTCGAGCCAAAGAGCTCACTGTCCTGCGAGTTGACGACGCCACAATCGGCATCTCAGTTGATGAGAGCACCTCTTGGGATCACCTGGCGGAACTCGCCGGCGCTTTTGGGGCCAGAGCTCCTAAGCAGGAGGATGCAACCGACCGCTTGAGAAATCACCGCACTAGCGCGTATCTTGAGCACCCCGTATTCAACACCTATCACTCTGAGACCGCGATGATGCGGTACCTCAAGAGGCTTGCTGACTACGATTACGCGCTTGACCGCGGAATGATTCCACTGGGCTCCTGCACCATGAAGCTCAATTCGGTAACCGAGATGGAAGCTGTCACTTGGCCGGAGATTGCTAACCTTCATCCATTTGCCCCCGCCGAAGACACCCAGGGCTACATGGAGCTCATCAAGGAACTCAGCAGCTGGCTAAGCGACATCACCGGCTACGAAGCAGTTTCGCTGCAGCCAAACGCAGGCAGCCAGGGCGAACTTGCCGGCATGCTTGCAATCCGTGGCTACCACCGATCCAGGGGCGACTACCAGAGAAATATTTGCCTAATCCCATCCTCTGCCCACGGCACCAACGGGGCTAGCGCTGTCCTGGCGGGCATGGAAGTTGTTGTTGTCAGCTGCGACGCTCAGGGAAATGTTGATGTTCTTGAGCTAAAGCAAAAGATTTCGGAATCTGGCGACAAGCTTGCGGCCTTGATGATTACCTATCCATCGACTCACGGTGTTTACGAGGAAGCAGTTGTTGAAATCTGTGACCTTGTTCATGCTGCAGGTGGCCAGGTCTACATCGATGGTGCAAATACCAATGCGGTTGTTGGCTATGCCAAGTTCGGTGAGTTCGGTGGCGATGTTTCACACCTGAACCTTCACAAAACTTTCTGCATCCCTCACGGTGGTGGCGGACCAGGTGTCGGACCAGTCGTTGCTAGAGCTCACTTGCAAGAGTTTTTGCCGGGACACTCAATGGCTCAGATCGAGCTTCCAAATTACGGACCGGTTTCCGGTGCGCCATTTGGATCCCCAAGCATCCTGCCGATCTCCTGGGCCTACGTTCAGATGATGGGCAGCGAAGGCTTGATGCGGGCAACCGCAGTTGCAGTCCTAAGCGCCAACTACGTCGCCAAGAAACTCTCCGGTGCCTTCCCGCTGTTGTACACGGGAAAGAACGGACTGATTGCCCACGAGGCAATCATCGATATTCGACCGCTGCAGGCCTCGACTGGAATCGGTAATGATGACATTGCGAAACGATTGGTCGACTACGGATTCCACGCCCCAACAATGAGCTTCCCGGTAAACGGAACTCTAATGATTGAGCCGACCGAATCTGAGCCTTTGGAAGAGCTCGATCGATTCATCGATGCGATGTTGGCGATCAGGCAAGAGGCCCAGAAGGTTGAAGACGGCACCTGGAGTCTTGAAGATAACCCACTGGTAAATTCCCCTCACACAGCAAGTCAGCTCACCGGTGACTGGAACCACCCCTACTC
>Ga0307998_1000565_pt1 | contig 21060 bp, 16 predicted proteins | sample Davwhametageno37_FD_203147 | JGI IMG/M metagenome (GOLD analysis project Ga0307998, IMG submission 203147) | Marine microbial communities from Davis Island wharf, Antarctic Ocean - #37 | ecosystem: Environmental > Aquatic > Marine > Unclassified | place: Antarctic Ocean: Davis Island wharf... | reverse complement strand
AAATTAAAAAAATCTCTCTCTCAAATGGCCAACGCTTATTTCTAGTGAAAATAATATTTAGGCGCAAAAGGAGATGCAAATAAGTCCACACAATTCCTTCCGCGCTGCTCCATTCGTTAAGTGTTACGCTCTAAAAATAAAAGAGAAAGAACGGCGCAGCCCTCTCGAGAACATTATAAATGAACAGCCTGATGCTGTTAAATAATTATATAGCTATAAAAATATTTCTAAGCTGCCTTAAATATTTTTTTGATAGTGCTAGTGCTATATATTTGCCCTCCTAATTTTAAAAAAAACAACACAACTATTATGAAAAAACATTTTATCTTAATTCTATTATCTATATGTTCAAATTTCGTTTTTGCAAACGAAATCAAATTATCTGACATTTTCAAACCGGATAAACCAGCCGGTGCTGGCGTTGCGGTTTCACCGAGTCACCTGCATTATAATGTTGAGCCTGGTGGGAATAAAGCCATGAAAATTACCATTAATAACGATACCGAAAGAAGTTATCAGTTTAAGGTTAATGTGAATGATTTTGATATGGATAAAAATGGCCAAGCCTCATTCCTTCCTGCAGGTAAAGGAGCATACAGTTTATCTAAAAATATAAGTATAGCGCCTTCCTTTATTGATATGAAGCCAGGAGATAAAAAAGAGATTTCTGTAAATGTTGAAATTAAAATAGATGACCCTTCTGCAAATAAAGCCGCATGGTGTATTATAATGATTGAACAAGTAGTGGAAAAAACATCACTTAAAAAACCTCAAAATGAATCAATGGCCTTCGGAGTTACAGCGACTTATGCGTTTGGCATTTTTGCTTATCAAAACCCCCCAAATGTTGAAGCTTATGGCGTTGAAGTTGTCGACTTTAAAGAAGAAGGCACATTAAATGATACGAAGATTATTCAGTTAGATGCTGAAAATAAAGGTGATGGAATAGCTTATTGCAGAGCATATATAGAACTTGTAAATTATAAAAGCGGAACAAGTCGAAAACTTGCAGTAAAGAATTTTACAATCACTCCAGGTTTAAGGCGTGAATTTAAGTTCGCTATACCAGATGATATGGAGCCAGGCATCTACAATGCTATTGGCGTTGTGGATTATGGATCTAGCAAAGAATTGCTAACTGCTGAAATGGATATTAAACTTTGATTAAAAATATCGTTGACCATATTAATTAAATGATCTAATTCCCCCGAAGTATGCCACAACGTATATTGATTACTTAGTGGGGAGGTTTCTTTGCTGAAAAATCAGAAAAATGAATATACTAGAATTCTCAAAGTGATATAGTTGGCTTGATTTTAAGCCAATACGAGAACAATAAGGAGTAAAATGCAAAAGTGTAGTAGCACAAAATACTACTGGCTGCAAGGTAAATGCCATTGCCAATGTAGGGTTTGTACCTCAAGAACCACTTTGAGAACCGGAAGTATAATGGAAAGATCTAAAGTGAATTGTGTGGGAATTGAAATAATTATTACATTTGTTTATCAATTAAATTTAATTAAAAATAAAAAATAATGAAGAAAAAAGTTTTAAGTATTTTATTATCCGGGTTATTAATAGGAAGTTTTACAGCAAACGCACAATTAATTGATGAAAAAAATGTAACCATAACTATGGATTTGCAACCAATTTTACAATTGGATATGAGCACCTCCTCTCAATTAGATTTTGTTTTTGATGAGATTGATGATTATTATGCTGGTATTTCTCAATATGGAGCAACTATTTTAAAAGTAAGTTCTACAGTAAGTTGGGATTTATATGCTGTTGGAAGATCAACTGGAAATACTGCTGTAGGAATGTGGGATCAACAAATTGATTATGGAAGTAATAATTTGAATGCAATAGATCAGTTGCCTTTGAGTTTGTTAGAATTAAGACAATCTCAACCTAACGCTGGAGCTGCAGCTGCAACAGGGACAAATGGCGTTGATTATAGAGCTGCTTTTGCTGCAAGTGGCACACCTAGTTCCCTTAATAGTTTGTATGTTAATGCCGGAGGCATAACGCCTCCAACAATAGTTGACAAGTATATTGGTGGTCATGCAGGAGTTACTGGAACTGGGGACTTTTTGCCAGGTGGTAGTTACTTAACTCAAACGGGTACTACTTCTAATTATTACTATGCAATAGATTACAGAATTTTACCAGGTTTGCCAGCTATTTTCCCAAACGCTGCTAATGCTGCAGGAACGGCATTTCTAGATATTGTAACAGTTAATGCTGCGGGAAACTATGCTGAACCAGGAGTATATAGTATGTATGTACAGTATGTATTATTAGAGGATCAGTAGGTATATATGTTAAGTTAAGCAGTATACATGTTTCTGTTTTCCACCAAAAGTCATCTTAAGATGGCTTTTGGTGTTTTATAAATTAACACTCCAAATTTAATAACGGAAATGAAAAAGGTAATTTTTCTTTTACTCTTTCAGCTCTCATATTGGCTTGGCTATGGCCAAGTCCATTGCGGAGGTGTTGATTTTATAACTCCAGATCCCGTTTCACTAAAGTTACAATTCACATCTTTTTCTGAATACGCAAGTGGTGTTACTATTATAGGCGCCACCACTCTTAAATTGGTTATTACAGATAAGGCTGTTATCGATCCAGATTGTCGTTGGTTTTTAACAATGGAAATTGAAAACAATCCCCTTGGAGGAACATCTACTAAAGATTGGGAAACACTCGTTCAATTTGGCACAGGATCGGCACCCGAGCCTACACTTGATATTTTAGAAGTTAGAATTTCTAATAATTGTGTAACTTCTCCTATTGATGGTGTTTTTACTAAACATTTCACTGATCATGGAGATATTCAAGATATTATAGCGAAGTTAATAACCAGAGTTAATGCCGGTTCATGTATTAGTAACGTAAATGGTCCAGGAGATTATTTGACAAATTATAACGAATATACTTTTCGCGTAGATGTAAGAGTGGTGCCCAGTTTGAATTTTAAACCAGGCATTTATCAGGTTAATTTAAAATTTCACCTTGAAGAGTATTCACCTTGAAAAATAGAATTAGATATAGTGTTCAATATCAGTTAATCGTTATTTTTATAATAACTTTTTTTTCTGGTATCGCTCAAACGGATTCGCCTAGCACTCCGACTATTTCTAATGAAGGTGTCTTAAATAAAACTGCATCTAAACTCAGTATTCAACTTGAGGAAAGTGATATTAGAGTGAGCAAAGTTCAACTGGCAGCCAATTTACTTACCGTTCAAAATAACACAGATAAGGAGGTTACTTATTATGTTGAACTGAGTCTCCCTGAGGGATGGAAAAGCTTTGGGCTTCAGCGTTATTTTACCGTGAATCCTGGCGCAATCATGGTTGTACCATTAAGAGTATTGCCTCTTTCTTTAAAGGGAAACACTCAATTTTTTATTGGTGTTAATGTATTCGAGGAAAATGGAGATGCTCTAGCGAGTAATTATTTTTATATCAGTAGTCTCAAGATTGTGAATTGGGATGTTTCGGTTAGCCCTGGCAAAAAAATTTATTTTAAAAATGGAGAAAACACCAACAGTTTCGACTTAAATGTTATAAATCAAGGTAACTATCCTCAAGGTATTCTCATGCAAATTAGAGGTCAGAGAACTGGTCTCAAGATAAAAACAAAAGAAGGTAAAGACATAAAGGTACTTAAATACGATTATAGTCTCGAATCATTAGAAGACACTACCTTCAGTTATGATATTGAAACATGTGGTGAAACCCGTAACTTTAATTCGGTTTCAATGCAAAACCATAGACCAGATATGCTTAATGATCCTAAAAGCTATAGCTTATATGTTAATACAAGTGAGGCAATTAGCTCAGGAAAATCTATTGAAAAGAAAGCTACTAAAATCGATTTCGTAAAACTTGCAAACGAGAAAAAAGCAAATCAGTTTTCAGGCCCCATTGTGCCGTTAATCGTAGATGCAAATATTCAAAATATTCTTTCTGATAATCCATTTATGATGCTCAATCTTCGTGGATTTAAAAGAATGGATGATGGCTCTAACCTTATCTATTTCGGACAATTATCTTTTTCTTCAAATTTTTATTCTAAACGTTACCTTAGCAATTCAGCATGGTATGGCGGATACTTCAATAAAGATTACACAGCTGAAATCGGAACTATTAATGGAGGAGTAATAGGAATAGCGAATACTGGAAAAGGCGCTAAAGCTAGCTATCGAATTATTAAAAATCACTGGGCCGGTGCTTTTTACACACGACGCCCTAACTTTTTGAATGATCCAACAAGTGAAACCTTTGGGGCATTTTATAAATACTTAGGTAATGGAAAACTAAGAGGTTCGGCTGGATTAGCTCAATCCAATAATTTCCTTCAAAAGAGCAAGGCCACTGTTTTTAGTGGAAGTGTTTCCTATCGTTTAGCTAAAAATCATTTTATTTCAGCATCTGGTGCAATTAGTAGTAGAACATTAGAAAATGCGCAACAGGTTGTACAAAGAAGACAAGGATTTTTGTTAAATTTTAATTATGGGGGGAAGTTCGTTGGTGGTAAATTACGCACTAGTGTTAATGGTACTTATCAAAATCCAACTTTTGGGTTATCAAATAATGAACGTAGGATCCTGAATACTAGGGTGAGATATACGTTTAGCGATAAAAGCGCTTTGTTATTAAACTCAACACTAAATGAAAACATCTATCTGCTCAATCCTAATACGAATAATAATCTTATTGCTTCTTTTATGTTGTCTAACAATCTAGCATACGTCAGAAATACTAAGATCGGTACGGTTCAACCATATATTTACACACAGAGCATTGATATACTTGGCAGAAGGCATAATTCATTTGGGATTGGATCAAGATTTAGTAAGTACATTTTTGATAAGAATGTTCTTTGGTCAAATAATCTTTTTGGAGGATATAATAAGTCATATTTTGCTCCAGACCTGCCATTGTTTTTCAATTTTGCATTTAATTCTATACTTCGCATTAAGACATTTAGTGGAATGGTGAGCTATTCTTATGGCTCGAGCTCTACAAATTCTTTGCTAACTGAACTATCTTCAGGTATCACCCCATCACTACTAAGAGTCTCTGGGGGGTATCAATACATGTTTAAAAATAGGAGTTTCGTTTTGAATAATTCTTTGTCTTATAATTATCGAAATCAGTCTAGGAATAGTCAATTTAATTATACTCCAGAAATATTCTATTTCACAAATTCTGGTTGGAGATTCAGTTTAAACGCCAATTTAGCATACACTTATGGAAAATCAAGGCCCCTTATATCTGCTCAAGGAACTCAATCAACGGTGATGGAGGAAAGAGTTACTAATAATGGCAACTTTAGAGTTGGAGTGTCTATTCGAAAAGAATTTGGAATTCCAATTCCTTTTACTAAGCAGAAAAACTTCACAAAAACATTTATTGCTTTTTATGATCTGAATGGTAACTCTATTCAAGATAAAGATGAGCCAAGTCTTGAGAACGTTATTTTGAAGGTTGCTAATCACGAATTGATAACAAATAAAGACGGTATTGCTAGATTAATTTATTCAGATGGTGGAACCTTTGCGTACACGGCTTACTCCTTGGATAAACTTAATGGTTGGTTCCCTAATATAGAGGATTCATTGACGATTATTAATCATGGAAAAGAATTTATACCATTTGTAAAGGGAATCAAATTATACGGAACAATAGTTGTCGATCGAGAAAGATTAAGCATAGATGCTGAAAAGGCATTGGATTTAACCAATGTTAAATTAACAGCTAATGGTGATAAGAGCTATCATACGTTGACTGATTTTAATGGTAATTTTGAGTTTTACCTTCCAAATGGATCTTATACTGTATCGATTAATGAGGCTATATTGGGCGATCAATTTAAACTTGCTAAAAACGATATTTTAGTATACCTAAGTCAAGGAATAGAAGGTGTTTTCATTACTTTTTATGTAATCGAAAAAAAACGTAAAGTTTCTAAAAAGGTATTTGGTAAATCTCTCGTAGATTCTTCTAGTGCAAATAACAAGAAGTTGTTTGAAGATGGGGTATTGCCAACAAAAAATCAAAAGATTGATATAGAGGATACTCCTCCAACAGATACGCTTATTGATTCCGGAGGGAGTTCATCTATTGAGGATAGTACAGATTCAGATAACAAGAAATTATTTAAAGAGGACAATGCACTGCCAAAAGATGAGCAAAAGATTGATCCAGAAGAAGCTCCTGAAAGAACTGTCAATCCATCAAGTTTGAAACCTCCAATAGAGTCGCTTATTGATATGAATAACATAGACCCAAATAAGGTTGGTTATGTTATTGATCTCGGTTCTTTTGAGAAATCAGTTCCCATTAATGTTTTGAATAAATTAATAAAAATGGGATATGTAGGTGGTCAAAGTGAAACGGGTAAATTGCGTTTCGTTTCTATAAAGTATAGTACTGAATTAGAGGCAGAACAATTCAGAAATGAAGCTATGGAAGCTGGATTTGGGGACCCTCCCCCTTTGTTGCTAGGTGATTATGACGGCAACGAGATAAGTGTTGAAAAAGCACAAGAGCTTTATCAAAAAGGCATACAGCAGCAAAATAAATAATTGAATTTACTGTAATTTAGATATCTGTGCAAAGGATTAATACATGATTTGAACTCTGTTTTAGCCGATTTAATGTATCGTAATCTCTTACTTCCAAAATTTTATAATCTTAAGAAAAAGCTTACAAACTAACTCTCTGATCAGAAAATTGTATAAACTCTATATTTTTAAGTTTATCCGTACCATCTCGATTTGTTTTTCTATCGACAATTGTTGACTCGGCACCAATTGTTGATATGGAGTACTCTGAGGATTGTCCAATAAATATCGCTACATCTTCGAACCCTTCTCCCCCATCCAAAACATCATTTCCTTCTGCTCCTTTTATTTCGTTATTACCTGTATTGCCAATCATGTAATTATCCATACTGTTTCCAAACAAATTAGAGTTGTTGGTGCCTAATAATTTTACATCTTTATAATATTGTGATTGACTTGTATATACTAGTGTTGGATCTTTTTTTAGAAAAAAAGTTCCGTTGAATGAACTTGAAATAAGAACTGTAGATGTAATATAATTGGGTAATAATTTGGTCATGAGTGCGCTGCTTAATACATCACCGGATTCAGCGGCATTTCTGCTCAAAAAAAGATAGGCTGTATTTAGTTCTTTCTTTTGCTCAAGGTTTCCCCAATAAGCGTCATTGTATGCTGCTAGTAATTCGTTATCGTAATCGGCAACTGGCAAGGAGCCCCAAGGAGTGAAAATTTGATTATCCATGGCGTAAACCGTTGCGGCCTCCAGTTCTTTTTGAAATTCAGGATAAACGGGTGTTAAACCCAAATCATGCACAAAATGTAAGATTTCTTCGAAGGCTGCATTCCTTACACTTAAATCTAAATACTCTGGTGAACCAACTGCAACGGTTTCAGTAGCCTGCAAATCTTGTCCATTTACTCCACTACTGTTATTCTTAGCATCATTAGCACCATTAAACATTGTCATTGCTCCGTGAGCATCTGCAATTGCATTTGTAACGGCATCTTTATTACCATAAAGAATACTAGGAACGTTGTTTAAATAATGCTCCATAATTGTACGGGTATAAGCCACCTTTTCTTTTGTCCAATTACCTTGTGCCAGTATGTGAATTGGTTTTCCATTAGGAGCTACAACCTTTGTGTAATATTTAAATGTACTTCGTATACCTTGACTTACAGAAGCCGGAAGTTCAATTACACCGATTTCATCCTTAGAAATATTAAGGTTTTGAAGAGAGGATACTGAACTTACTGAGTTTCCTGAAACTTTTGATTTAAAATTAGCTTTAAGGTTGTCTTTCTTACATGCTATCAGAGACAAAAGCATCAAGGTTAAAATTGTTATAGATTTCATCATTTTTTAAAAGTTTAAAGTTGTTTCCACTCCGAAAGAATGAAAAGAGGGAACGAGATTTAAATAGTTGAATGTGAAATTGTAGATATAGATTGGTTTAATAACTAATTCCTTTGTCCCTATCGATTTCTTAAGACCTAAACCAAGAGATATTTCTGGTCTTGTCACAAAAAAGTTATTTGGTCTCCAGTAATTTTGTTTGCCTTTTTGGCTGCTAAACTTTCTTTTGTACCGTGCTGGTAACATAAAATTAAAACCCAATCCACCTTGAACAAAAAGGCCGCTTGACCCAAAATATCGCCTGCCTGCCCAACCCAAGAAAAGCATAGAGTAACTATTGGTTTGCTTAAAATTATCTTTGATCAAAACCTGATTATCATTGAGATAATAGTAAGGAAGGTCCTTAAAGGTTTCCTTAAATACTGAATACTTAAATTGAAGAACGTGATCTAGCCATTTTCGTTCAATATTCCTAACTACACCGACTGACCAGTTAAATGCCAAAGGGTTTGCGTATGAAGATTTTGTGGAGGTTGAATTTAACCCCGCACTTACTGAAATACCCCATTGGTGTTTTGTTTCGGTATTTTTATGCTCAGTTTGACCATGCAACAACAAGCCAAACAAAATGAAACCTGTAACTACCAAAATTTTGTATTTTACCATACTTATTTACTCTTTTACAATTAATTATTTCAATTCAATTCGTAATATGACTTTAAATACATGTTTTCAGCAAAGAATATGAATAGAAATCGATCAATGAACCTTTGTGATTTCTTGAAGAGTGTAAGCTTGATATTTTTTACTGCTTTACTTTTGTCGTTAAGTGTTGCGTTGGTTTAGGACTTTCGAGAGGGGTTTTTTCTTCGTGAACCTAAACCTTCAACACTTTTAAATATTGAACTTGTAGGTCATTTATGGTTAAAGCTACAAAATAATGTCCTGTGTTTAAGCTTCCTTTTGGCTTCCAGTTTAATTCGTACTTGTCTGCCTCCAATTGTCCTTTTTCCACATAATCCACTCGTTTACCTGTAATATCGTACATAGCTAGAGTAACATTTGATGGCTTGAAAATCCCGAATTTTACCGTAAGTTCTTCTTTAAATGGATTTGGGAAAAGGCTGTAAATCATTCCTTTGTCGATATGACTTATCGATGTGCCAACATCAATTGTTTCTCCGTCTCCAGCCACCACAATATCCCACGTACCTTCCCATTTAGAATTTTTCTTGGTCAATGGAATTATGCGATCACTTGCATCGTAAGTTCCTGATTTTATAGAAGCTGCTGCATCGTTGGCAATACTGCTATCCCCGTCAAAATATAACTGTGTAGTTAGAACCGATTTACCCGGGGCGGTTATTTTAAAATGTATGTGAGATGGCCGAAACTTACTCCCGTTCAAGTATTTACCAGGTTTTATCGTCTCAAATAGATAATAACCTTGGCTATTGGATTTTACTTTACCTCTTAAATTGTATCCAGAATTGTCGTAAGCACCAGAATCATCCGCATGCCAGATGTCTATGACGGCATCGGCAATAAATTCTGTACAATCTAAATTGGTAACTCTACCGCTAATAATCATTCGCTCACCGGCTTCACTGGACTTGGCCAATTGGTCATTGCTCAATAGTGGAGGATTTTGAGTGTAAAAAGGACCTTCTCCATAGTAGTCTAATGTGCATGGTGAGCAAGATTGAATTTCTTTTTCTTTAGAAAAAGCATCCAAGGATACAAATGGTAAAACTCCTATTCCTGCAGTTATTGCTCCTGCTTTTTTAAAAAATGCTCTTCTCTTGTTCTCCATAACGATTCAATTTTTTACTGAACCAAAGATGGGAATTTCAAACCTTTCAAATTAGCACATTTCTACTTAGTTGTTGCACTTTTAATTGTTTGTAGGTCTTAGTCTTTCAAAAAGTATCATCCGAAAGAATCATAATTATTACTTTTATCGATCTTTTTTATACTTGATTAAGTAACTTTATGATGTCTAAGCTCACCCTCCTTCTTTCTATTGTTAGATGCTATTCTAGCTCTCTTTTCAGCCAATTCACCCATCCCATCCTTTGTTTATTCCCGACACGCTTAGTGTAATATATTTTTTAGAGATTACTTCTGAAACGGATACGCAGCGGCTTAGGATGATAAAACAATAAGCTACTCCCCTCCAGCAAAAAACTCATAAAAAAATGGAATAGTCTCAATTCCTTTCAAGTAATTGAAAACTCCGAAATGTTCGTTTGGTGAGTGTATAGCATCACTATCCAAACCAAATCCCATAAGAATAGATTTTGATTTAAGTTCTTTTTCGAAAAGTGCTACAATTGGAATACTTCCTCCAGAACGAACGGGAATTGGTTTCTTTCCAAATGTAGTTTCGTATGCCCTACTTGCAGACTTATATGCATGATCGTTAGTATGTGTTACATAACCATGGCCGCCATGATGAGCAGTTACTTTTACTTTCACACTTTTAGGCGCAATGGCTTTAAAATGTTTTTCAAACAATTCAGAAATCTCGTCTGGAGTTTGGTTAGGAACTAATCGCATAGATATTTTAGCAGAAGCTTTCGAAGCAATAACCGTTTTGGCTCCTTCGCCAGCATAACCTCCCCAAATTCCATTTACATCCAAGGTTGGACGAATTGAATTCCGTTCCATAGTTGAATAACCTGTTTCTCCATGAACGTCTCCAATATCTATAGCCTTTTTATAAGCGTCTAAACTAAAAGGAGCTTTCGCCATTTCAGCACGCTCTTCAGAACTTAGTACTTCTACTTTATCATAAAACCCAGGAATAGTAATCTTATTATCGGCATCCTGAAGAGATGCTATCATTTTAGTTAGAATGTTAATCGGGTTAGCCACTGCCCCACCATACAATCCTGAATGCAAATCGCGGTTTGGTCCTGTTAACTCCACTTCCATATATGCCAAGCCACGCAAGCCTGTAGTAATGGACGGGATATCATTTGCGAGCATTCCCGTATCAGAAATCAAGATTACATCGTTGGCCAATTTATCGTGGTTTCGTTTTACGTACCATTCCAGATTTTTAGAACCAACTTCTTCTTCGCCTTCAATCATAAACTTTACGTTGCAAGGCAAAGTATCGAGTTGCATCATCAATTCAAAAGCTTTTACATGCATGTACATCTGCCCCTTATCATCGCAAGCACCTCGAGCAAAAATCGCTCCTTCGGGATGAATTGGAGTTTCTTTAATAACTGGTTCAAATGGCCCAGAAGTCCATAATTCAATAGGATCTGGTGGTTGTACATCATAATGACCATAAACCAACACAGTGGGTTTAGAAGGATCAATGATTTTATCTCCATAAACGACAGCATAACCTGGAGTATCGCAAATTTCCACATTGTCAGCACCTGCTTCTTTTAAACGTTTGGCAACTTCATCAGCTGCTCTGAAAACATCTGCTTTATAAGCAGGATCAGCACTAACAGAAGGAATTCGAAGTAAATCGAATAATTCGTCTAAGTATCGTTGTTTATTTTCTTGTATTGAAGCAGTATATTTTGACATGGAAAATTATTTTAAATGAGTTGCGTGAAATTATCTTATTTGTTTAGAACAAAAGAAATCTAATCAGGTTCAATTATAAGAAGAGTTAAAATAAAAAAACCAACTGATTGTTCCGCTTTTTAACCTCAATGATGACTTGTGTTTTTAAATGAAAAAAGTTTGTGAAATTCAACTAAAATATCATTTCATAAGACCTATTAGCACGAACTAAGGCTTCGGTATAGGCAAGCCTAAAACATATTGGATATTTTTATTCTATTTAATTTTGAAGATCTAATTCTTATATACCTTTCAATTATTGAGATTGATTTTTTAATTCAAAACCGCTAAGAATTGTTTTAAAATTTAAGTCTTAATATTAACATTTTTAGAAAAAAAAAAAACTCAGTAATTTAATGTATGAACTAACTGGAACTTTATCTGCTTTCAATTGTATAAATGATATGGCAAGAAAGAAGATTGACTCGAAAGCAAGCTTACGCAATGCGTACATGGATTTTATTCTTAAATCAGGACAACGTCCAAAAAATATTTACTCATTTGTTCAGGAGTTTAAAATACCGGAATCAGAATTTTACGACCACTATGGTTCGTTTAAAGCAATTGAAAAATCTGTATTCCAGGCGTTTTTTGAAAATACCATTTCTCTACTGAACGAAAATAAAGATTACCATTCTTTCGATGCTGCAAATAAATTATTGAGCTTTTACTTCACCTTTTTTGAAATATTAAAAGCAAATAGAAGTTATGTTGTATGCGCATTAGAAGAAAATAAAAACTTATTGTTTGCTTTGTCAACGTTATCAGAAATGAAGAAATCATTCCATGATTTCATCCAAGAGTTGGATATTGAAACTCCAAATTTTCCAGAAGAAAAACTTCAAAAATTCAAAGACAAGGCTTTAGTTGAAGGTGCATGGGGTCAATTTATATTCACTTTAAAATTTTGGCTCGATGATTCTTCTAAAGGGTTTGAGAAAACAGATGTATTTATAGAAAAATCGATAACAACAAGTTTTGCCTTACTAGACAACTCGACTCTGAACAGTGTTTTTGATCTTGGTAAATTTCTTTTCAAGGAAAAAATAATGTCGAACTGATGGAGACTATCGACAAGATTCCAATCACCAAAATTCAACGTGCTTCTAAAATTCTGAAAACGGGAGCTAAAGTTGGTGTAAACTATATCAAATTTTACGGAAATAAGATATCCGAGTCCGAAGAAGATGCACGAAAAAAGCTAGACAAAGCAAATGCAAATGACATCTATGATGGGTTGAAAAACTTAAAAGGAAGTGCCCTTAAAGTAGCTCAAATGTTAAGTATGGATAAAAACATACTTCCTAAGGTCTATGCTGATACGTTTTCACTTTCACAATTTTCTGTTCCTCCTCTTTCAGCGGCTTTGGTACTAAAAACGTTTAAACAATACTTCGGCAAATTTCCGAACGAAATTTTTAATGAATTTAATCCAAATTCTATTCATGCGGCTAGTATTGGTCAGGTGCATCAAGCAGTATTAGATGGTAAAAAATTGGCAGTTAAAATACAATACCCAGGAGTTTCTGAAAGTATAGGTAGCGATTTGGCTATGATTAAGCCTATTGCTATGAAAATGTTCAATATCAAAGGAAAAGGATCAGAAAACTATTTTGCTGAAGTAAAAGAAAAACTGATGGACGAAACCGATTACTTGATGGAGGTTACAGAAAGTTTAGAAATGGCAAATGCCTGCAGTCATATAGAATGCCTGCAATTTCCTAATTATTACAAAGAACTTTCTTCAGAAAGAGTAATTACTATGGACTGGATGCAAGGTCAACACTTGTCCGAATTCAACCAAACAAATAAAAGCCAAGAATTTAGTAATAAATTAGGTCAAGCTCTTTGGGATTTTTATATGTTCCAAATCCATCAATTAAAGAAATTTCATGCTGATCCACATCCAGGAAATTTTCTAGTGAGCGAAGAAGGGAAATTGATTGTTCTGGATTTTGGGTGTATTAAGTCTATTCCTAATGATTTCTATACTCCTTACTTTGAATTGGCTCAGAAAGAAAACCTCGAAAACCAAATAAATTTCCGGGCCAAATTATATGAATTAGAAATTTTAAGAGAAAAAGATAGTGTTGAAGAAGTTGCTTTTTTTACAACTATGTTTCATCGTTTATTGAGTCTATTTACCCGTCCATTTCAAAACGAATACTTTGATTTTTCTGATATAACTTTTTTTAGTCAAATCACTGAGTTAGGTAAAGAATTGTCTACAAGTACTGAGCTTAGAAAAATGAATGGAAATAGAGGGTCTAGGCATTTTATATATGTTAATCGAACATTTTTCGGTTTGTTTAATTTGTTACATGATTTAAAGGCAAATAACATTCGAATAGACACTTATTGTCCTGATACTTTAAGAATTAATTGAAATGAAAAATTATTTAATAGTTGGTGCTAGCTCTGGGATTGGTCGTAGCCTTGTGAATTTACTAAAACCGGATGGAAATCATGTTTATGGCACTTACTTTACCAATAACGAATTTAAAAATGATGTAAAGTTTCAGTATTATGATGTTCTTAAAGATAATTTAGACTTAGAAATTTTACCTGAAGTATTAGACGGATTAGTTTACTGTCCTGGTTCAATCAATTTACTTCCATTTACTCGAATTAAACCTGAAGAATTCATTCAGGATTTTCGTTTACAGGTAGAAGGTGCTATTCGGATTATTCAGTCTGTCCTGCCAAGGTTAAAAAAGTCAAACCTCGGTTCTATTGTGCTTTTTTCTACAGTAGCTGTGCAATCTGGATTCAATTTCCATTCTCAAGTAGCTACTTCAAAAGGAGCTATTGAAGGATTGACTAGGTCTTTAGCTGCCGAGTTTGCTCCAAAAATTCGAGTAAATGCAATTGCACCTTCGTTAACAGAAACAAAACTAGCTGGCAAACTGCTCAACACAGAGTCTAAAATAGCAGCCAATGCGGAACGTCACCCTCTAAAGCGGATTGGATCTGTAACGGACATTGCTGAAATAGCAAATTTCCTACTTTCAGAAAAATCAAGCTGGATTACGGGTCAAATCATGCATGTGGACGGCGGAATGTCAGGAATTAAATAAACTACACTTTAGTTAATAGTTAAAATATAAACTATGTTTAGACTTTTTAAAAAGAAAACAGAGTTGGAAAAACTCGAAATAGAATATAAAAAGCTCTTGGAACTGGCATTTAAAATGTCAACGACAAATCGGACTTTAAGTGACCAGTTAACTGCACAGGCCAATTCAATACTTGATAAAATAGAAGTTCTTAAATCGAAATAGAGATTTTAGGAATACGAAATCGACAAAAGAAGTCAACTTTATGGAATGACTAATCTAGCTGTTTTTCCATCCTTATCTTTAAGAATATAAGTTCCACTTTCAAATCGGGAAATATCAAGAGAATTAGAATTTGTGTACTTTACAATTTCATTTCCTAATGCATCAAAAACAGAAAATGCAATAGTCTCGCTAAAATAAACCCTATCCCCTTGAACTGGGTTTGGGAACAGTTTCCAAGTCCCAGTAGTTTCCTCTTGAATAGAATTAACACAAGGCTGGCAGAATGAACCTTCACAATCTATCCCCAATTCATCTCCATTTTTGATATAATCTCTGCAAGACCAGTTCGTTCTAATATTTTGTGCTTCTAATTTTAAATCATCTTTTATAACAATTTGATTCGCACTCAATTGGCTTATTAAATTTTTAGTTTCCAACGAATCAACCAATAAATCATAAAATTCTTGAGTACCATCTTGGTATTCAATCAGTTTATATTGTTTGTTTCTCACCGTCCAACCGCTGGTGCTAGATTCTATTTCTGAGTAGTTATAATCTCGTGTTGGAAAATCGCTTACCGTGTTTGAGTTTAACAAATGAGAAAAACTTAAACTATTGTATTTCCCACCACTTAGTTTCTCGCCACCTAACTCAAGCATAGTACTGTATAAATCAGCTACATGTATCAGTGATTTCTCCCTAACTCCTTTCCTGTTTACATTTTTTCCAGCAATTATCATTGGTACTCGAATTCCACCTTCGTACAAGGTTCCTTTACCATGTCCTGTTGGATAATCTTGTGTGAAATTACCAGGAGTTCCATTGTCTCCAAGTACTATTACTATTGTATTTTCCATCACTGAATCAGGAATGGATTGTATAAGTCGATTCAATTCATAATCGAATGACTCTATCATTGCCATATATTTTTGTCGGTTGTTATTTACCGGTGTTGTAGTAAACATGTGGGCCGGCGGAGTATGAAATGGAGAATGTGGAGCTACATGGGCTAACCACATTAACCAAGGTTCAGTTCTGCCTGTTATCCAACCCAACGATTTATCGGTAAAAACACTGGTTACATAATTTGTATCTGCTGTAGTGACTCCATTTTCAACTAAGTCCCATTTGTTATAATCAGCAACTTTAGCAGCCATTTCACCTGCGTAATAGCTAATTCCATGCTGCATCGGATGATTTTTATCAATAGGCTGAGAAATATGCCATTTACCAACCAAAGCACTTTCATAAACACTTGGCATGGCCCTAAAAATTGAAGTGTGTGTTGTATCTAAATTACCAGGAGCTTTAACCACTCCAGTTTTCACCCCATATTTTCCACTCATAATTGCAGCTCTGGTAGGTGTGCAAGCAGGTGCCGACCAAACGTTTTCAAAAGTTATACCCACGCCCCTTAAGCTATCCATTGTTGGTGTTTTTGGTTTCGCACCACCAAAACCATATCCGTTAACCATATCTACCCCTATGTCATCAGCAATCACTAACAAAATATTAGGCAAACTATCGGTTTTAGCGTCTATTTTATTGCTTAAAATACTCAGTAATGCAACTAGAAAACAAATTCTCATAATTAGGTGTTTAGATGAAGTTTTTTATTTGGACGAGTTTGGCAAGTAAATACTTTTAAATTAATAATAAATAATTGTTGAACCAAAAACCAAATGTATCTTAACAATCCTATTTTTGGACCTTAATTTATCCATGTTTCTAATCGTGTCAATGACTTCTAAGTCCATTGGGAACAAACATAATTAAATTTATATGAAACAAAAACGAAGGCTAATTAAGAATTAGTCGTCTTATTATTAATAATAAGATCAAATGACAAAAAAAGAATTCAATCTTGAAAAATACATTCGCCCAATTGAAAAGGCATTTACACTTGCCATTCGATTAATCCTCTTGTTTTTTGTTTTCACGCAGGTTTCGTTTGGACAAACGGCTGTTCAAGTATCCTTTATCCCTGTTATTAATAAATCAGAAATAGAATTAAACAAAGAGTTGGTTCTGTCAGACAACCAGAAAATTACAATTACCAACCTTAGGTTTTACATCAGCAAATTTCAACTTTTAAAAAACGAAAAAGTTCAGTCCACATGGAATAAAGAGCATCATTTAATTGATTTAAAACAACAGTCTACCTTGAAATGGATTTTGGATTCTGTTGAAACTGATTTCGATAAAATTAAATTTCTATTGGGCTTAGATAGCTTCACCAATGTATCGGGAGCTTTAACAGGTGACTTGGACCCAACAAAAGGAATGTATTGGACTTGGCAAAGTGGCTATATAAATTTTAAAATCGAAGGGGCTTTTATTAATTCCAATGAAGGCAATAAGGTTTTTGAATACCATTTGGGTGGTTACCTCCCTCCTTTTCAGACAATTCAACAGATATCAATGCCAAGCAATTCTAAAAATGAAATAAAACTTGTTTTAGACTTTGATTCGTTTTTTCTTTCATCGGAAACTGCAAACATGGCTCGCGTAATGTCTCCTGGACAAAATGCGCAAACCCTTTCAAGATTACTTGTAAAATGTTTTCGGTTTTATGAAGAATAAAATTCGAGTACTTTTTGTTATTGCACTGCCTTTTGTGTTGATTGGATTTAGTTTAATAGATTCGGATAAAAATATTTTTCAATATCCTACGAGTTGGCCAAAACCACATTATAATTTTGACAACAATCCTCTTAACAAAGTTCAAATTGAACTTGGGAGAAAACTCTTCTATGACCCTATTCTTTCTGCTAACAACACCATTTCTTGTGCAAGCTGCCATCTTTCATACACGGCATTTACCCACGTTGATCATGCTTTGAGCCATGGAATAAATGACAGCATAGGAACACGAAATTCTCCAGTATTAATAAACTTAGCTTGGAATGAACTCTTCATGTGGGATGGCGCGGTCAATAATATTGAAGTACAGGCTTTAGCTCCTATATCTCACCCAGCTGAAATGGGAGAAGAAATTAATCACTTGATCCAGAAATTACAGAAAGACAAAAACTATCCTTTACGATTTTATAAAGCTTATGGTGATTCACTTATTACCAGCCAACATATATTAAAATCAATGGCGCAGTTTCAACTCACCTTAGTTTCTGCAAATGCCAAATACGATAAAGTAAAACGTGGCGATGAAGCATTCAACCCTCAAGAATTTAAAGGCTATGAGTTGTTTTTGAAACACTGCAATAGCTGTCATTCCGAACCACTATTCACAAATGGGCAGCTTGCAAGTAACGGATTGTCTATCGACACTAATCTTAAGGATGTTGGACGGTTTGCCATAACACAAGTCAATGATGATTCTTTAAAATTCAAGATTCCTACTTTAAGAAATATTGAATTCTCACAGCCTTACATGCATGATGGCAGGTTGAATAGCTTATCAGAAGTTTTGAAACACTACGCCTCAGAAATATCAACCTCACAAAATTTAAAAAGTGACCTAAAAGATAACTTGCCATTATCGGATAAAGACCGAGTTGACCTTGTTGCTTTTTTACTGACTTTAACAGACAAAGAGTTTCTTTTTAACCCAAATTATTCTTATCCATTACAATAAACATATCAATATGATTTTTATTAATAAAAGTTTGGATAACTGAGTTTAAAATGAGGAGTTAAAAACTTTAACCTGTTTTTAACCTTCGTTGAATTGCTTTTAACTTTTGAATAAGAAAGATCGAGCTACATTTGTCCAGTAAAATATTTAAAGCAAAAAAAACAAATCTTACTTAATTTATGAAAAAATTACTTTTTACTGCAGCCAGCTTAGGATTAATGCTTGCTGTTAGTGGTCAAACTAATCCCGCAATAACTTCCTGGTTACAAAATACTACCACTTTTGGAAGCCATTATGTATCTGGAAATTCAACTGTAATTAAAGACAATGTTTTGGCTAATGTACAGAAAGTACAATACTCCACTGATTTTGTTTATATAAATACCCACGGAATTCCGGCATACCCTACTGGACCTTTTTTAGATAGAAACCCTTCATTAGCAATGGATCAGAATGCCATATTTAAAATCCCATTGAATCCTTCTAAAAATACTGGTACACCTACTGCGTCAACCGCAGGAAATATTGGCGTGTTTGTAAATGGAGTTGCCCTTTTCGATTACCGAGATGGTGTTTCATACAATTTACGAGTAGCCAAAGATCAAGGTGGCCCTGGTGGTGGACGTGGCGACGGAGTTTGGAACCGTGATGCGATACCAGCTGAAATGGCTGGGTTTGATTGTTCAAAAGGTCATCCTGCTATGGGAAATTACCATCACCATCAGAATCCTTCTGCCTTTAAATTAGACCAAAAGGTTATCTCTACGATTTGTAATCTTTACGATGCCGATGGGCTTTATTCAATTGATTCTAACAAACACTCTCCATTAATTGGGTTTGCTTATGACGGATTCCCTATTTACGGAGCTTATGGTTATGCCAATACAGATGGAACAGGAGGAATAACTCGAATTAATTCATCCTACAAGTTAAGAAGCATTACTGCTAGAACTCATTATGCAGATGGAAGTGATGTTACTGACGGTCCTGCTGTTAATATCCGTTTCCCACTTGGACATTATCGGGAAGATTATGAGTACAAAGCTACCAATGGACATTTGGATGCTCATAATGGAAGATTTTGTGTTACACCAGAATATCCTAAAGGAATTTACGCTTATTTCTGCACAGTGGATGAAAATTGGAATTCTACTTATCCTTATGCGGTAGGACCAACTTTTTATGGAAACTGGGCTCGTAGAAATGTTACAACAATTACAGAAACGGTAGAAGTCTATACAAAAGACACAACAACGTCATTAAATTACCAGGGAATTGAGCTAAAAACAAACTTCAGTATTTTCCCAAACCCTGCTCAGGATTTTGTAGCGGTTCAGGCTAGTGGATTAGTTGACAACAACATAGAATTAGAATTGGTTACCTTAAAAGGAGAAGTGGTTCGATCTTCTACCCTTAAACAAGGAAGTACGATATGGTATATTGATACGAAAACGATTTACAATGGTCAATACTTATTGCGTATTGTTCAAGGTCAAGACGTTAGTATCAAGAAAGTGATTATTCAAAAATAACTAAAGAACTTTTTTTAATATTTAAAAGCCCCTTTTTGGGGCTTTTTTTTATCCTATTTTTTAAATCTTTGACCAAATAATTCTCTGAATACAATTATTAATCACTGGCTTTAAAAAGACGTGTAAAATGGGTAGGATGGCTATTTCAACGATTTCAAAACTGCAAGCAGCACATTTGCACTCAACTGTTCTTTTGTAGATTAGGTTTACATGAGAAAACCGTATAATTCCTTCTGTGTTGACCAGAAAAACGAAAGGAATTGGTAAATAGCTGCGGAAATACTTACATATCCAGTTACGATAGTGAGTCCGATTGCTGCTACTTTACTCTTAAGAAATGAAGAACTATGAATTAGCTAAGTGCAAAAACACTTAACCAATATTTTTAGCAAAATAACTTCTACTCTGTTCGAATAACTTTTTCAGTTTTAAGAAGATTGTCATTCTCCCAGAATTGAACGAAGTAAGTACCAGAAAAAAGCAAATCAAAGTTCCATTCGATATCGGTTCTGTTTTCAGACGTGTTTTTTTGAACTATTATTTTCCCTAAAACATCTCTTATTTCAACTTTCGTCACACCTTGTTTTCCTTGAAGTTTAATGTTAAGTAAAGATTTAGTTGGATTTGGGTAAATACTGTAATTCAAAACCTTACCTTCCATACTTATTGAATTCGTAGTATCCTTAATAGTTGTGTCTTTTGGAGTTTTATTCATTAAAAATTCAAACTTGAATCCAACAGGACGATGGTCAGAGATCATTCTATCGTAGTCGCTCCATTTATTTGGTAAATTTTGATCCACTTGAATACAACTTACTTCTGTTGTAGGCTGTTTGAATTGTTCTATTAGGGCTTGATTAATCAGGATATGATCGAGGTGTGATGGCCAAGTTGGATATGACCAATTTTTGCTAGCATCTTTAGCTACAGACAGGTCAACAAAACGGTAGTTCGAAGTATCGTCTAATTCTTTTTGAAAAATATTATTGGAACGGCCATCCGTTAAAATATCGTTTAAGTCCCCTACCACCATTACTCTTTCATCTTTCCATAATGAATCCACATAATCCATTATTAAACGATGTCCTTTGTATCTCCTGCTCTCTTGATCATTTGGGTTACTC
>Ga0307998_1000564_pt1 | contig 21064 bp, 20 predicted proteins | sample Davwhametageno37_FD_203147 | JGI IMG/M metagenome (GOLD analysis project Ga0307998, IMG submission 203147) | Marine microbial communities from Davis Island wharf, Antarctic Ocean - #37 | ecosystem: Environmental > Aquatic > Marine > Unclassified | place: Antarctic Ocean: Davis Island wharf... | reverse complement strand
GATTATGGGTGTTAAATTATTGAGATTTGATATGTCTGAATATATGGAGAGGCATGCTATTTCTAAACTTATAGGCTCTCCTCCTGGCTATGTTGGATATGACGAAGGAGGTCTATTAACTGAGGCAGTAAATAGCAATCCTTATGCGGTTCTATTATTGGATGAGATTGAGAAGGCGCATCCTGATATTTTCAACATCTTATTACAAGTCATGGATCATGGGAAACTTACTGATGCTAACGGTCGTGAAGTTGACTTTAGTAACGTTATACTTGTTATGACTTCTAATGTTGGAGCCCAAAACGTTCAAAGAGCTTCCATAGGTTTTAATGAGCAAGATCACTCCCTTGATTATGAAGGTGAGCTTAAAAAAATATTTACACCAGAATTCAGAAATCGCCTCTCAGAAATTATTTACTTTAATAAACTTAATGAAGAAGTTGTTGTCTATGTAGTCAATAAATTTCTTTTTGAGCTTGAAGATGTCCTTGAGAAAAAAAATGTTTCATTGATTGTGTCAGATGCAGCTCGAAAATGGTTTGCAGAAAATGGCTATGATTCTATGATGGGTGCCCGTCCAATGATGAGATTAATTGAAAGAGAGGTGCGTAAACCTCTTGCTGATGAGCTTCTTTTTGGTAAGCTAAGTTCTGGCGGAACTGTTAAAGTAGGTGTCAGTAAAGATAAGATTGCCTTAACAATTAGTTAATGAGAATTCTTATAAGTAATGATGATGGCTACCAAGCCAAGGGCATCAAACAACTTACAAAATCACTTAGTGAAATTGCAGAAGTAATTGTTGTTGCTCCAAGTGAGAATAAGTCTGCAGCTAGTAGTTCATTAACTCTTGGAAGACCATTAAAGCCAATTCAAATTGAGAAAAATATTTATGCAATCGATGCAACGCCATCTGATTGTGTTCATTTAGCATTGTGTGGCTTCATAAAAGAGTCAATCGATTTAGTGGTGACTGGTATTAATTTTGGGGCAAATCTTGGGGACGATACTATTTATTCTGGAACCGTCGCTGGGGCTATAGAAGGGCGATTTTTAGGACTTCCATCAATTGCAATGTCCTTAGCTAGTTGGGAGTGTAATCACTTCGAGACAGCGGGAGAAATTGCTAAGAGACTGGTTACCCAAATTGATAAATCTAGACTATCTTACAACACTATAATTAATGTTAATGTTCCAGATATTCCTCTTAGCGAAATTAAAGGTATCAAGAGTACTCGCCTAGGCAGTAGGCATAAGTCTGAACTAAGCATTAAGGACAAAGAAGATATATCTCTTTACTGGATTGGTGAAAATGGTAAGGAAGCTGATAATTCAGAGGGAACAGATTTTCATGCAATTTCTAATAACTTTGTTTCGGTCACTCCTCTTCAGATTGATACAACTAAGCACTCTGAAGTAAAGCAAGTAAATGATTGGCTTCAAAAAATGGACTATTGATTCCAGGTATCTCTTAGCCCAACTGTTTTATTAAATACTAGTCCTTCAGACTCGCTATCTCTGCAAAAATAACCCTCTCGTTCAAACTGATATGTTCTTTCTGCTTTTGCATTTGATAAATTTGGCTCAACAAATCCATTTTTTATCTCAAGAGAGTTTGGGTTAATTGAAGATGATAAATCATCAAATTTAGCTGGATTTGAGTCTAAAAAAAGGCGGTCATATATTCTAAATTCAGCATTAATAGCATTACTGGATTCAACATAATGAATAACACCCTTAACTTTTCTTCCGTCAGATGGATTTTTACCTAAAGTATCAGGATCATAAGTGCAGTAGACTGTTTTAATATTTCCATCATTGTCACTATCAAAATGAGATGCTTTAACAACATAAGAGTTTCTAAGGCGCACCTCTTTATTAATTGCTAGTCGTTTATATTTATTATTTGGCGCTACTTCAATAAAGTCTTCTATATCAATATATATCTCACGACTAAAGAAAATCTCCCTAGTTCCCATGTCCTCATTTTGAGGATGAACTGGAGCTTTAAGAGACTCAATTCGACCTTTAGGATAATTTTCAATTACTAGCTTTATTGGATTAATTACTGCCATTGATCTGGGGGCTGTTGCATTTAGATTATCTCTAATTGAAGATTCTAAAATTGAAACATCCGTAAAGCTATTAACCTTTGAAACACCAACACGCTCTATAAAGTCTCGTATTGAGGCTGGAGTATACCCTCTTCTACGAAGTCCTGAAATAGTCGGCATTCTAGGGTCATTCCAACCTGTAACATAATTGTTATCAATTAAGAGTTTAAGTTTTCTTTTAGATGTTGTTGCGTATTCTAAGTTCAAACGAGAAAATTCGTATTGGTGTGGGCGATCGGTTTTATTGAATTCATCTAAGTGCTCTAATAGCCAATCATAAATTCGACGATTATCTTGAAATTCCAAGGTGCAAAGTGAGTGCGTCACTCCTTCAATAGCATCACCAATGCAATGGGCAAAATCATACATTGGGTAAATACACCAATCATCATTTGTTTGGTGATGTGTCTCAAAACGAATTCGATAAAGAGTTGGGTCACGCATACACATAAAACTAGAAGACATATCAATTTTGGCGCGTAAAACGCACTCACCTTCTTTTAATTCGCCAGCTTTCATTTTTTTAAAGAGAATTTGATTATGCTCAATACTAGTATCTCGATAAGGGCTGTTTAAGCCAGGATTCTTTAGAGTCCCTCTATATTCTCGAGTTGCATCAGCACTTAAGAAGCAGACATATGCTAGGCCCTTAGAAATAAGCTCTTCAGCAGACTTATAAAAGATATCAAAATAACTTGAGCTGAACTTAACCTTACCATTCCAATCAAAGCCAAGCCACTGTATATCTTTTTTTATTGAGTTGACATATTCAATATCCTCTTTAGCTGGATTTGTATCATCAAATCTAAGATTGCAACAGCCAGCATAATCTTTAGCTGTTCCAAAGTTTATACATATTGATTTTGCATGGCCAATGTGAAGGTACCCATTTGGCTCTGGTGGGAACCTTGTAATAACTGAGCAGTGAAGCCCAGAATCTATATCTGTATTAATTTGATTGCGAATAAAATTCGTTGGCTTTTTTAGTGGAACTCTATCACTCATCGTTACATTATTTACATGTAAAATTATGTAGGTATTATATCATTAAACATTAGTAGTCCAAGATGGAGCAATCATTAGTAAAAAAAGTATTCCTAACTTTTAAATATAAAGATATTTTGGTATCAATAAAACCAATTAGTCATAAACAAAGATTGGTAGGCTCAGGATGAAGATTGTTGTATTTGTCATGAACCCAGATAAAAACTTCGAAAGAAGAGAGGCATTAAGCGAACTTCTTGAAAAAGTACCATTTAAATTCGAGTTTATGTCTATTAATGATGATATTGAATTAACGCCTGATTCAATTACACAGAATCATGACTCAAAAAGAACGATAAATGCACTAGGTAGGGATCTCAGTAGAGGAGAATTAGCAAGTACATTTAATCACTTACTTTGTTTTAAAAGATTTTTAAAATCAGAAAATGATATTGCAATTATTTTAGAAGACGATGCTGATTTTGTTGTTGATGAGTTTATAAGGGTAATAGAACTTCTCAAAAAAATATTTGATGAAAAAAAATCCGAAGTTTATTTATTAACACCAATAATTTCATATTTGAATCATAATGCAAAAGATTTGAATGAAGATTATAAAATTGTAGAGGTTGTTCAGTCATTAGATAGCGCAGGTTATATTGTTAATCGTGAAACGGCAGCAAAATTACTAAGTGCAAATTCTAAAGCATGGTTTATCATGGATGATTGGGTGAGATATAAAAGATATGCAAATGTTAATATTTCTGCAATAGTTCCTTCAATTATTATCCAAAATGTAGGTACGTTTGGTTCAAATTTGATGGAGGATAGGATGAATGCTATTAAAAGAAGAACTTCAAAGTATGTACTATCCAGACTGGGTTTTAAAATTATTGCTGACTTGAAAAAGTATCTTTGGTTAATACCATTTAAGGGGTACGTTAGAAATAAGGATGTATAAGATTAAAATGTTTTGCTAATAAATAGAAATTTTAAATTTAAGAAAAAAATATGAGCTGTGCTTTATGTCATTGTGACAACTTTAAACTTATCTCTGAAAAAGACTCGAAGAGTAAAGGCGAACTGATTGTGTGTTTTTGTAATATCTGCTCAATGGTGTCACAAAATCCTATCCCGACTGAAAAACAGGTGGAGAAGTATTATGCATTGGAATATCGACAGGATTACAAACAAGTATTTGAGCCAAAACTAAAGCATGTTTATAGAGCGGGAAACTTAGCACTAGAGCGTTTAGGATTTTTGACCAACAATAATGTGGTATCTGGAAAGCTTTTAGATGTTGGTGCGGGAGGTGGTGAGTTTACTTATGTTACAAGTCAGTTAGGTTTTGAATCTATTGGTATAGAGCCAAATATTGGCTATTCTAATTATGCAAAGGATCAATATGAAGCTAATATCAAAACTGGGCAACTAACTGACGTTGAAGGTAAATTTGATATCATTACTATGTTTCATGTGATGGAGCATATTCCAGATCCAGTAAAAACGTTTAAAAAATTATATGACCTTTTAAATGAAGATGGTTCTTTGTTTATCGAAGTACCAAATATTGAATCGTTTAGCCAGTCACCAAATAATACATTTTTTAAAGCTCATATTCACTATTTTAGTGCCTCTACTTTGATCGCTTGCGCAAGTCAGTATTTTTCTAGTGTTGAGCTGGATAATTCTCAAAATATCCTTCGTATCCTCTTCAATAGAAGACCCACCATTAAAGAGTTTGAATTACCAACAAAGTCAGATATAGAGTTCTCAAAGAAACTAGTAACTCAGAAGAGTTGGTTTAATTATATTTTTAAAGGCAAAGGTTATGTAAAAGCTCTAAACAGAGTAAGAGTGATTATTCAAGATGCGCGACTCATTAAGGCAGAGCCTAGGGCAATATTGGATGTCATTATTAGTTCTGAGAAAAGGTGATAGAGTGAAGATAATTGACCAAGGTACAAGAGATGAGTATTCATATTTTGTTAATTCAATGTTATTTATATTTGCATTATTTATAAATATAAACAACACTGTAGCAGACATAGCTTTGTTTAATCTATCTTTGGCTGGTTTATACATATTAAAAAAGAAAAATATTAATCCATTTAAGTCTCATAAGTTGAGAATGGTACTGATCATTACTGCAGGGTATTACTTTATTAATCTAGTTATATTTTTTATTAATGGAACAAATTTTGCTAAATATTTACAAACCGATGTATATTTTTTACTAGCTATATTTATTGCTGCAGCTATTCTTGAGGCAAAAGTCAACATTAATTTGTTTTTTTTAGGAATAAAGCTGGCACTATTATTTTTAGGATTAAGCCACTTTTTATCATTTGATGGCACTAATATTTACATAAGTCAATTTTCACCTATTATAGTTTTGATGATATTTTTATCAATCATAAACTATGATAATGATACTTTTATAAATAAAATACTTGGGCTAATTGCATTCTTATCTGGCTTAATACTTACCTTAGATTTTGCAGTAAGACTCTCTTGGCTAGTATTTATAGTTCTGTCGATTATTGTGCCTTTTTTGATGTTCAAAAAAAGACAGATAAATAAGTTTTCGATTTTATTATCACTTCTCTTATTAACTCTATTTATCTCTTTCATTAGCTCTAATATTGTCATAGAGAGAAGAATAAATGGCGCTTTCAATGAAATATCTAATTGGAGTGTTGATCAAAATTTAAATACCTCGATTGGACTAAGGCTAGAAATGTATTCTTCTGGCATAAAAGCATTTAAAGAAAAACCATTCTTTGGTCATGGGTATTTAAATGGAACAAAGGAAGCATCAAAATACGCAGATCCACGAGTCAGAGGTATTATTTATAATTTTGTTCAGATGCATAGTGAATATGTCACTACTATGGTTGAAAAAGGGTTTTTTGGCTTATTATCTTTAGGTATATTATTATTATCACCTTTTCTTTTTTTTATAAGAAGATATGATAAGGATAATATTTTTATCAGAGTTGGAGTTGTCACGAGCATCTCATTTATACTATTTGGACTTTTTAATGCAAGCTTTGGATCTACTACTTTTAAAGCTCTTTATGTACTCTTAATTTGCTTGGTTTTACCTAGTTTATTAAAAGAAAAGCTTAAGTAGGCTTGCTAAAAGATTATTTTAATCAGAATTTCACGTACTCTTTCTATAGGCTATTTATATTATAAATATATACCTTTTGATTTATTTTAATGTCCAAAAAAATCATCTGAGTTAAGATTTATAAAGCGCATAGATGAATTTCTATTTAACATTCTTGCAATATGAAATCCGATTTTTAGCTGCGAATAGAGTCTCTTTATCTGGAAATAAAAAGGTTTTTTTGTGTTCTTAACAATACTAACTGTCGAACTGGTAAGTGCTTTGGGATATGAGATTTGCAGATTATAATCATCACATTGGTCAAGTTGAATAATTACTGCTGGTTCAATTTGATAGCTCTTTATGCTGTAACAGGTGGCAATATGTGCATCAGCCAAACCAATACCATTCAAGCTTTCATGTTCTAGTAATTTTTTAGCACCTGATGGCCATAATATATATCCAGCTGCGCCTGTTCGATCCTGATAGAGCCGATAAAGTACATGTGTAGATAAAATTGCATTCCCATATTTTTTGATTAATTTTCTCCGCCCACGAACTTCTAATTGGATCAAGTCAGTATCTGAGAATTCATTTATAGAGTTTAGAATTTCAGGCGTGTGGATAGATAAAAGAGCATCGTCTTCTAGTATGAGGGCAGGCGTATTATTGTCTATTATTTTCTGCCATGCCGATCGATGTGAAAAATAGCAAGCAACCTCGTTACTATTTAGGGGTCGTTGCCAATCCGTATAATGTTTTGCATAGGTATCATTACTAATATCTTTAATTGATGTTGCACTTAAGATCTCATAATCTAAATTAAGTTTAGACAGCTGGTTTTGTTGAAACTTCCTACGACCAATTGCATTTGGTAAATTAATAATAAATATTTTCATTTACCACCAGCCAGTCTTATTTCTCTTATGCTTGTCTTTAAACCGCTTAAATACAGTGTCATGTACTTGCATTCGTAAGAAGATTTCAAGTAGAATTTCTCCAGCAATATTTATTTTTGCTACATTATCAATTCTCCACCTCATGTTTCTAAGAGTGTCATCTGTCCCTATTTTGAAGACAGAAGTACCATCGAAGAGTGAGATTCTCTCCTCATTATCAAGCCTCGCAATTTTTTCTTTATCATCACTAAAGCCATATAAGTTAGAAATAAATCGCTCACTTTCTTGCATCTTGACAGTATTAAGTAAACATGAGCACGCAACAGATAGACTTTTTATAGTGTCATCATCTGAATAATCTGCAAAGGTGTCAGCTGCTGAAATTAACCATCGCGTATTGAGATTTTTTAATAAGAAGTCTTTTTCTTCTTCCCAGAGCCTTTCAAATACCGCAAAGTGATTTTTTGCCTCATAATCTCGTCTAATGAGAACAATTATTTTTGCGTGTGTGAAGCAAAGTTCACTCTGACCAACAAACTCCTCTCTTAGTTCAGAAAAATGCTTATCTAAATCATTGGAGCTACCATGAGTATATTGAATCTTACTCCCATCAATAATTATTTTTTTCTGATACGAAAAGTCAGTTACTATTTGATCTGAAAGTGCTAAAGCTCCAGAGCGTCTTTTATGCCTACTAAATGAAAACCATTTTTCAAATTTTGTTTTATTTCTACGGCTCATTATTTTTTAACCTTTTGCTTTTCCAAGAAAGACGAATTAACGCACTTAAATAGTACCTAATAATTGCAATAAGAGTAAATAGGTTGGCTTTAAAGAATTCCTTCCAAAAGAAAGGCAAAGTTATTAGTGTCCGAGTTAACCAGGTAGTTAAAGTGTTAACTATAATTAAAAGATGTAAAGCACATCTATTTATACCTAAAGTATACATCTGAGCAAAAACATGACTAGATGTAACAACTTCTGATTTTGTAATGGCTGTGGTTTTGGAGTTTCTTCTCGATGATCCACCATGCGTATGTCTGAGTTCAACATCTCTAATAAGAGCAATTAATTTTCCATTATTACTAGCCTTTAAACATATGTCTGGGTCTTCAGAATACATCCAAAATTTGCTTTCATTCCATTTTCCAATTTTCTCGAAAAAATCTTTTTGTATTAAAACTACTGAGCCTGCAATCCACTCTGGATACCAAATATTTTTATCCTCTTGAAATTTATCAGCTATTTGGCGAAATGTAGCTAATTTATAAAGCGCACGTAACCAGCCAATTGTAAGCCATGGGTTTAGAAATGCTACTTCTCTCTCTCTCTTACCATTTGGGTATAGAGTTCTACAAGAAGTAATACCCACCTTGGGATTTAATCTTGCAAAATTAAACATAGTATCTATAGCAGGACTATTAGTTAATGTTACGTCTGGGTTTAAAAAAAGCAAGAACTTGCCATTGGCACTATCTGCTCCTAAATTACAGCCATTAGAAAAACCGAAATTACCTTTATTAGCAATAAGTTTTATTTCACTAAATTGCTGCTGAAAGCTATCAAATTTACCATCTTGAGAGTCATTATCTACAACAATAATTTCATATTTTGTATGTGGCTTGTATTTATCAAATGATTCAATACACCTAGTTAGAGAATCCCAGCATTTATAATTGACAATTATTATTGATAAATCTACTTTACTCAACTCGCTCTTCCTTAATTTATTATATGTTGTAAGTGCACTAAACCTAGAAATTTGTTCACCAGAAAAATAACCTAATTACATATTTTAGGATATTTACAAACTAATCATGGCTCACTTTCGTCTTTAATTGATTGAAATTCCCAAATCAAATGAGATTTTTTAACGAAGTAAATAGTATAAAAAATATTTTTCAAGGTTTTTAAAATCCACTTATCCTTTCTAGTTTCTTGAGTTAATTTTATCCACTTAACTTTTCTTACAATTTTAAATTTCCCTCTAAAGCCATAAATTCTAGCTTTATACCTTGGACTTGTGAAGTAAGTATGAGTTTTTTTCGTTATAAAGTTGACATGCGTTGGATCAACAAAAGCTTCATTTCTTGGATATCCTGGTGTAATTGCATAAAATATTCCACCAGGTTTTAATACTCTGAAGATTTCATTCATAACATGTATAAACGGAAATATACTAGTATTATCAATTATTGCTATTCTTGGAATATGCTCTAAAAAATCATATGCTGATACTGAGTCAAAAGTTGAATCAGGAAAGGGCAATGAATCAAATATTAAATTACATTTATAATAGTTAAAATTATTTGTTTTTAAATCAATTATATCTACTCCATAGAGTTTGGAGGCATTAAAGGGGTTTCTGGGATTGGTGTTACAACCAAGATCTAAGTGACTAGTATGATTCATAATTTTTTTCTAAATACTTTATTGATTGACTTCCTAGTTTCAGTAATTAAAAATTTGAACATTAGGGCTCTATAGCTTGCAGCAAGGTTTTAGAAATTTTATCAATGTCTTTAAAATTTAATTCTAAGTGAAGTGGTAAAGTAAGTATATGCTTAGAAAAATATTCGGATTTTGGTAGCTGTGATTTAGTATTAAAAACTTCATAGTCTGTACTTTGACGATAGTGAACCCCCGGAAAAATCTTGTTAACTGACAAATAATCAATTAATTTCTCACGTGAATTAACTACCACTTGAAAGAGATGTCTTGAAGTTTGATTTGAGTCATGTTTGATAAAGTCAACTTTACCATTTAAGTTATAAATGTAACGACTTGCTAAATCCCTACGATATTGGTTATCCTTATCTAAATATCTTAAGCCAACTATACCAAGTGCAGCCATTATTGAATTTCCGTGATATTTATAACCCACATGATTTATGTTATAGTCCCATTTATAGGAATTTATATTGCTTCGAGTAAAAGTATCTTTGTTAATGCCTAACCAAGATAATTCTCTCGCTTTTTTGTCATCATCTTCGTTATTAAAGCAAATCATACCGCTATCTGCTGTAGGCAGGTTTTTTACTGCCTGAAAAGAAAAAATACTTACATCAACATCAAACCCAACATGTCTATTATTAATATAACTTCCTGCCATGTGGGCAGCATCAAGAATAATAATTAACTTATTCTTTCTAGCAATATTAATTATTTCAATCAAATTTTTAGTATTTCCTCCCATTCCAACAAAAATAATCGCCTTCGTTTTACTATTTATTTTACTCATGACCGATTGAGGGTTTAAATTTAGCGAATCATCAATATCAGCAAAACAAGGCTGAAGATTTTCATAAATAATAGAGTGGTTAGTTGATATAAATGTAAATGGAGTTGTTATAATTTCCTCGCCATCTTTCCAGTCATATTTTTCTTTTAATATCTTGACTGCAAGATGTAAGCCTGAAGATGCGGAGTTTAAAAAATGGGCATTATCAAGACCAGTATAATTCTTCCAATGGTTTTCGAATTCAACAGTTTTATATCCCATACCTGTCCACCCAATATCAAGACACTCTTTAATCTCAGATAGGCATTCATCTACTCTAAATTTTGGCTTTAATACTTGAATATTTTTCATGTAGTGTTTTTTAATTAATAAAGTATTTTGTTAGATTAATTTTATAATAAAAAATCTTTTAGCAAACCTTGTTTGTAGGCTAAGGTTAAAAAAATTGGTTTTATTATTTTCTTTAATCACTATTAATCCAATAATCTTTAATCCAGGGTGAGGGCTTTATGTGTCGATACCATTTTCCACTTTGTCCTATCATTGCCTCAGGAGGATTTGGTAAGCCATGAAATAAAATAACTTTAGCCCCTTTGGGAATTGAAGGGGCAATGAACCAAGATTTAATCCAAGACGGACAACATTTGTACTTGAAGCTGGGGACCCAGTCATCGGGCCAAAATTCTAATTGACCAAGTCTATCAATTTCTCTTGATAAATAAGCTTGCTCATGACGCACCTCTCTTTTTACTTGCTCAGAGTTATTCTCAAAATAATCTAGAATATGTGAATATTTTCCAATTTCAAATCGAAATACTGAAGAATTTCCCTCCCTTTTCTTTGATTTTTTTTTGTCATGCGCAATTAAAAAAGCACCTGGTTGATTAAAAAATACATCTATGTTTTTAACAATCAGCACATCCAAATCAAGAAAGAGTGTTGGACCAGAAAGGCCACCAAAATCTTTTTTAAATACAGTAAGCTTTCTCCAACCTCTTTCAGGTGAGTCAATTGGAAGCTCTAGTTCTGGAAGTCCTTGTACCTCTACTTCTTGCCTAATACCCTCACTATCTTCAGTAAAGCAGACAAATCTAAACTCAGTATCTATATTATTTGATACCATTGCGTATAGGCGATTCACATAGTCAACTGGGAACTTATCTCCCCATTTCATACAAATAATATTCATAGAATTATAAGTAGTAGTTATAAATTACAATAAGAATTATTTATATTACAACTTAAATCCCTACTAAAGGCTAAATTTTTTATATTAAAGTTTTTATTATTAGTCATTTAGTTGCATTTCTTAATTATTTTCTAATTATAGAGCATCATTAATTAAAACATAATTAAGAAATAAAAAATCTATCATCAGTTCATAAAACACATATCAGTAAGTTAAATAGATTTGAGGCTTAGTAAGTATTGTAAAATAACAGAAAAATTTAGAACTAAGGTATGCATTGTCTAAGATAGTTCCAGTTATTCTTTCGGGTGGTTCAGGAAAGAGGCTTTGGCCCTTGTCTCGTAAAGAATATCCTAAACAATATTTGCCTCTTGCGGGAGATAATACCATGCTGCAAGAAACTATTTTGCGCCTTAGTGGTCTAGAAAATCTTGCAGATCCTATTATTATTTGTAACGCAAGCCACCGTTTTTTAGTTGCAGAACAGTGTCAACAAATCGGCATTAAAAATCCCACAATCCTACTGGAGCCTGTTGGAAGAAATACTGCACCTGCAATAGCAGCTGCTGCATTGTATTTATTAAACGATTTAGATGATTCAACGTTGCTTATTTTATCAGCAGACCACGTCATTCAAGATGTTCATGCTTTTCATCAGTCTATTAAAATAGCAAGTCAACAAGCTCAAGATGGCAAACTAGTTACTTTTGGCATTGTACCAACTAATGCAAATATTGGCTATGGTTATATAAAATCATCTAAAAAAAATTATAATAATGCTTTTAAGGTTGAAGAGTTTGTTGAAAAACCAGATCTAAAAACTGCAGAATTTTACTTCAAGCAGAGTAACTATCTTTGGAACTCAGGTATGTTCATGTTCCAGGCGAAAACCTTTATTGATGAGCTCAAATTCTACGCACCTGATATTGTTAGATTGGTTTTTAACGCAATTAATAATTCCACGCAAGATCTAGATTTTATTCGCCTTGATCAGCAAGCCTTTGAGTTATCTCCATCTGAGTCTGTCGATTATGCTCTTATGGAAAAATCTAATAATGTTATGGTTGTTCAACTAGATGCGCAGTGGAGTGATATCGGTTCTTGGTTAGCACTATATGATATAGGTAAAAAAGATTATCAGGGTAACGTCATCAAAGGAGATGTTATTACTCATGGCACTTCCAACTCTTATATCAATGCCGATCAACACATGGTTGTAGCCATGGGATTGGATAATTTAATTATTGTAGATACACCTGACGTTCTTTTTATTGCCTCCCAAGATAGAGTTCAAGAAGTAAATAGCATTATCAAATCCTTACAGGATAGTGGTCGTTATGAGAGTAATCTGCATCGTAAGGTTTATCGCCCTTGGGGCTGGTTCGACTCTATTGAGTCTGGCGAGAGCTTTCAAGTAAAAAGATTACATGTTAATCCTAATTCTAAGCTTTCACTTCAAATGCATTATAAGCGTGCAGAACATTGGGTAGTTGTTAGTGGTTCGGCCAAAGTAACTAATGGTAAGAAAACATTCATTCTTAGTAAGGGTGAATCCACTTATATTCCAATAGGGGTAACTCACTCTCTAGAAAACCAAACTAACGAGCCACTAGAAATCATCGAAGTACAAAGTGGTTCATATTTAGGAGAAGACGATATTGTCAGATATGAAGATATATATGGCAGAATTGATAATAAAAAAAATAATGCTAGATAATCAAATTTTTCAAATAGTGATTAGAACAACTCCATTAATCTCATTTAATCTGTTGGTTAAAAACAGACAACCCCTCCCTTTAGGTAAGGGAGTCAATAAACCTTGACTTGGAAATTTCTTCTCGATTAGTGGTAGCGCTTATAAAAACGAAACAATTAATTGCAAAATGAGTTGTATAGCTAAAAATAAACTCAATAATGAGTTAAAATCATATTGTGATTGTATAGCTGTAGTAAACCTTTTTTATGTCAATAGTATTTACAAAGATGAATCAACTCATTAAGTTAAGTTGGATTTCGATATTACAATAGAAGAAATACCTTATCTACCTACTGAAAAACGCAATGAATATCTATGTTATACAATTAATCAGCTATTGCAAAGTGAGCAAGTATACAAATACTTAAAGGATTATTTTAAAATTAAATATGGCAAATAACAAGGTAGCATTAATTACTGGAATAACTGGACAAGATGGTGCCTATCTTGCAGAGTTTTTATTAGACAAGGGTTATGAGGTGCATGGTATTAAGCGCCGCTCATCGTCATTTAACACTGATCGGATCGATCACTTATATCAAGATCCTCATGAGTCAAAGAGGAAATTTATACTTCATTATGGTGATTTGTCCGATTCAATGAGCCTAGTGCGTATCATTCAACAAATTCAACCTCATGAAATCTACAATCTTGGCGCACAATCCCATGTTGCTGTTTCATTTGAAACCCCAGAATATACTGCAGATACAGTTGGTCTGGGGGCACTTCGTATTCTTGAAGCCATCCGTATCTCTGGCTTAGAAAAGAAAACACGCTTCTATCAGGCCTCTACTTCAGAGTTATATGGGCAGGTGCAAGAAATCCCACAAAAAGAGACTACCCCTTTTGTTCCTCGCTCTCCATATGCAGCAGCAAAGCTTTATGCTTACTGGATTACCGTTAACTATCGTGAAGCCTATGGTATGTTCGCTTGTAATGGTATCTTATTTAATCATGAGTCTCCCCTGCGAGGTGAAACCTTTGTTACCCGTAAGATTACAAGAGCACTAGCACGTATTTCTTTAGGTCTTCAAGATGTAGTCTATTTGGGTAATATGAATGCTAAGCGAGATTGGGGGCATGCAAAAGATTATGTTGAGGCGCAGTGGTTAATGCTTCAACAAGATGAACCAGATGATTTTTGCATCGCCACCGGCATACAATTCTCTGTACGCGACTTTGTCAATTTTGCCTGGGGTCATTTAGGTAAAACTATCAACTGGACAGGCAAAGGAATGGATGAGAAGGGATATGACAGTGAAACTGGTAATTTAATCGTAGCTGTTGATTCGCGATATTTTCGTCCAACTGAAGTAGAAACCTTACTTGGTGATCCATCTAAAGCTAGAGAAAGACTTGGCTGGGAAGCAAAAATTACCCTAGAAGAATTGGTACATGAAATGATGGAAAATGATATTAATATTGCTAAGCGTGATTCTTTAGTAAAAGAGCATGGTTTTAAAGCTCCAGACTTTACTGAGTAACGTAGGTTAATTATTGATGAATTCAAATGATAAAATTTTCATTGCGGGCCATAAAGGCCTTGTTGGCTCTGCGATTTTAAGGCAATTGGTAGCAAGAGGGTTTACTAACCTCATTATGCGTTCACGTGAGGAGCTTGATCTTACCAATCAAGCAGAAGTAAAAGATTTTTTTGCACAAGAGCGTCCTTCTTATGTCATTCTAGCTGCAGCTAAGGTGGGTGGTATTTACGCCAATAATACTTATCCAGCTGACTTTATCTATCAAAATATTATGATAGAGGCTAATGTTATACATTCATCCTATGAAAACAAAGTAAGACGTTTATTATTTTTAGGTAGCACTTGTATCTACCCAAAAGATGTTCAGCAACCAATGCGAGAAGAAACCCTTCTTACCGATGTGCTTGAGCCAACCAATGAGCCATACGCTCTAGCTAAGATTGCAGGGATTAAATTGTGTGAATCCTATAATCGTCAGCATGATACCGATTTTAGATCAGTTATGCCAACAAGTCTATATGGGATTAATGATAACTTTCATCCAGAGAATTCACACGTTATTCCGGCACTTATGCAAAGGTTCCACCGAGCGAAAACTAATAATGATGCCGAAGTTGTAGTATGGGGAACAGGTAATGCTATGCGTGAGTTTTTGTATGTAGATGATATGGCAACGGCTTCATTATTTGTATTGGAATTAGATAAGAAAACTTACACAACGAATACTCAGCCAATGCTGTCACATATTAATGTTGGAACAAGTAAAGATGTCTCTATTCGCAAAATGGCAGAAATAATGAAAAAGGTAGTGGGTTACGAAGGTAATTTAATTTTTGACAACACAAAATCGGACGGAGCTCCAAGAAAACTTATCGATGTATCTCGACTATCTAATATGGGTTGGAAATATAGCGTTGACTTAAAAGATGGGTTGAAAGAAACTTATAATTGGTATTTAGAGCATTATCAATGAAAATAGCAATAGCCGGAATTGGATATGTAGGTCTTTCTAACGCCATGCTCCTATCCCAAAAACATGAGGTAGTTATTCTTGATATCATCCCTGAGAAGGTGGAACTTCTTAATAAAAAAATTTCCACCATTGTAGATGATGATATTGATTATTTCCTGGCTAATAAAGTGCTAAATTTTACGGCTACTCTTGATAAAGAACTGGCTTATAAAGATGCTGATTTTATTATCATTGCTACGCCTACAGATTATGATACTTCCAATAATTACTTTAATACGGATTCAGTAGAGTCAGTTATACAAGATGTGATCAGTATTAATCCCAATGCTACAATGATTCTTAAGTCAACAGTTCCAGTTGGCTATACAAAAAGTATTAAAAATAAATTTAATATAGATAACATTATTTTTTCACCTGAGTTCTTACGTGAAGGGTCTGCTCTTCATGATAACTTGTACCCATCACGAATTATTATAGGTGAGATCTCTGATAGGGCTAAGCAATTTGTAAACCTTCTATTAGAGGGGGCCATTAAAGAAGACATTGAGGTTCTATTTACAGGTTCAACGGAAGCTGAGGCAGTTAAACTTTTCAGTAACACTTACCTTGCTATGAGAGTTTCATACTTTAATGAGCTTGATTCATACGCAGAAGTTCACAATTTAGATACGAAACAAATCATCAAGGGTGTGGGCCTTGATCCAAGGATTGGATCACATTACAATAATCCATCTTTTGGTTATGGTGGCTACTGTTTGCCTAAGGATACTAAGCAACTCAAAGCTAACTATAAAGATGTGCCTAATGCTTTAATCAGTGCTATTGTTGATGCTAATTCAAAGCGTAAAGATTTTATTGCAGATTCTATCATTAGTAAAAATCCTAAAGTTGTCGGAGTATACCGTCTTATAATGAAGAGTGGAAGTGATAATTTTAGGGCATCCTCCATTCAAGGTATTATGAAACGTATCAAAGCAAAGGGTATTGAAGTAGTAATCTATGAGCCAGTACTAATAAATCAGGGTGAGAATGAGTTTTTTTTCTCTAAAGTGATTGATTGCCTAGATGAATTTAAAAAAATCAGTGATGTCATTATTACCAATAGAATGGTAGATGAATTAAATGATGTTAAAACTAAGGTCTATACAAGAGATTTATTTAACTCAGATTGAGTTTGATGAACTAAACATATAATCTAAAAGAATTAATTCAATGAAAATATTAGTAACAGGATCTGCAGGTTTTATTGGCTCAGCTGTCTCAATTAGACTTCTAGAAAAAGGAAATAAGGTTGTAGGCCTTGATAATCATAATGATTATTATGATCCTGCCTTGAAAGAGTTAAGGTTGGCCCGACATGCTGATCATCCAAACTATACTCATATCAGAATGAATATAGAAGATCGTGAAGCTATGGCTAGACTTTTTAAAGAAGAACAATTTAATAGTGTTGTCAATCTTGCAGCGCAAGCAGGAGTTAGGTATTCTATTGAAAACCCGTTGGCTTATATCGATACAAACTTAGTAGGGTTTGCACATATATTAGAAGGCTGCAGGCATAACAAAGTGGGACACCTTGTATATGCCTCATCAAGCTCTACTTATGGCCTTAATACTAAACAGCCATTCTCAACTCATGATGGTGTTAATCATCCAGTGAGTTTGTATGCTGCGACTAAAAAAGCTAATGAGTTAATGGCGCATTCTTATTCACATCTTTATGATCTTCCAACAACAGGCTTAAGATTTTTTACTGTGTATGGCCCATATGATAGACCAGATATGGCACTTCAAAAGTTTGCCAGAGCTATTATGAATGATCAGCCGATAAAAGTTTTTAATTTTGGTAAACACCGAAGAGACTTTACCTATATTGATGATATTGTAGAGGGTATTATTAGAATACTTGAAAGACCTGCAGCATCAAATTCATCATGGGATAGTAATAATCCAGATCCTGCAACTTCAAGTGCACCATACAGAATTTATAATATTGGTAACAACAACCCAATAAAATTAATGGATTATATTAAGGCATTAGAGATCTCACTAGATAAAGTAGCAGAAAAAGAACTCTTGCCAATACAACCTGGTGATGTTCCAGATACTTACGCAGATGTTGATGATTTACAAGAGCAGTTTGGTTATAAGCCATGCATGAGTGTAAAGCAAGGTGTTGAAAATTTTGCGATTTGGTTTAAAGCATATAATGAAAAATAAAAAACTACTCATCACTGGTGGAGCAGGTTTTATAGGCTCTTCAGTAATTCGTCATATTATTAATAATACTAGCCACAGTCTTGTTAACGTAGATAAGCTTACCTATGCAGGTAATTTAGAATCTTTAGTTTCAATTGAAGCTGATGAAAGATACATATTTGAGCAAGTGGATATTTGTAATGCGAATGAAATCAGACGTGTAATTAATGAACATCAGCCAGATATTGTGATGCATCTTGCTGCTGAATCACATGTTGATAGATCTATTGATGGCCCCGGTGATTTTATTCAAACTAATATTATTGGTACTTATGTGATGTTGGAAGAGGCTAGAAATTATTGGCTTACTCTGGATAGCTACAAGAAAGATAATTTTAGATTCCATCACGTATCTACAGACGAAGTATATGGTGATTTAGAAAAAACTGGTGAATTATTTACAGAAAAAACCTCATATGCACCTAGCTCACCATACTCTGCCTCTAAAGCTAGTTCTGACCATCTAGTACGTGCATGGCAACGAACGTTTAATTTGCCAACTTTGATTACAAATTGCTCTAATAATTATGGTTCATATCAATTTCCGGAAAAACTCATTCCACTCATCATTGTAAATGCTTTAGCAGGTAAGAATTTACCAATTTATGGTGATGGAAAACAAATACGTGATTGGTTGTATGTTGATGATCATGCAAGAGCATTATTACATGTCGCACTTCATGGCAAGATTAATGAAACTTATAATATTGGAGGGCATAATGAGCTGGCAAATATTGAAGTTGTTAAAATAATTTGCAGTATTTTGGACAAATTAGTTCCAAGTAAGTTTGATGGTATTATCAAGTATGAGCAACTAATTACTCATGTGGGTGATAGAGCTGGCCATGATACAAGGTATGCAATAAATGCAACTAAAATAGCTAAAGAGTTGAACTGGACCCCAGATGAAACTTTTACAACAGGTATTAAAAAAACTATTGAATGGTATCTGGACAACAAAAGCTGGTGTGATAGAGTTAAAGATGGAAGCTATCAAGCTAGAAGGCTAGAGGTAAACAAATTATGAAAGGAATTATTCTAGCAGGTGGCTCAGGTACTCGCCTTTACCCTTTAACTATTGGTATATCAAAGCAACTCATGCCAATTTATGACAAGCCAATGATTTATTATCCATTGTCAGTTCTAATGTTGGCTGGTATTCAAGAAGTTCTTATCATATCTACCTCTGAAGACTTACCAAGGTTTAGGCAACTCCTTAATGATGGATCTGACATTGGTATGAAATTTGATTATAAAGTTCAACCCTCTCCTGATGGGCTAGCTCAAGCATTCACAATAGGCAAAGATTTTATTGGTAATGATGATGTGTGTTTGATTTTAGGTGATAATATTTATTATGGCCATGGTATGACAGATTTACTTACTAAGGCTGCATCAAATGCAAAAGATAGTAATATGGCAACTGTGTTTGGATACCACGTTAACAATCCTGAGAGTTATGGGGTAATTAATTTTGATAAAAATGGAAAAATACTTGATATTGAAGAAAAGCCAAAAACTCCCAAGAGTAATTATGCAGTCACTGGTCTTTATTTTTATCCTAATGACGTAGTTAATAAAGCTGCTGAAGTTGAACCTTCTGAAAGAGGTGAGCTAGAGGTTACTTCAATTAATCAAATGTACTTGAGGGAGCTGCGCCTAGATGTTGAGCTCATGGGTAGAGGGTATGCTTGGCTTGATACTGGTACGCATGAGAGTTTACTAGAAGCTTCAACATTTATTGAAACTATTGAAAGAAGGCAAGGCCTTAAAGTTGCTTGTATTGAAGAGATTGCATTTCAGAAAGGTTATATTAACAAAAGCCAACTGACAGCATTGGCTCAATCCTTAGCTAAGAATCAATATGGACAATACTTACTTAAACTTGCAGAGGGAGTAAATTGAAGTTTATTCCACAATCGATTCCAGATATAGTGCTAATTGACCCTACTATTTATGGTGATGAGAGAGGTTATTTTGTAGAAACCTTTAGACAAGATTTGTTTGAAGAGGCTATTGGGTATAAGGTTAACTTTGTTCAGGATAATGAATCGAAGTCTAATAAAGGCGTTCTTCGAGGCCTTCACTATCAACTACCACCTTACACTCAAGCTAAGCTCGTAAGAGTAATTGAGGGAAGTGTTTTGGATGTAGCAGTTGATATTCGTAAATCTAGCACTACTTTTGGCCAGTATGTGTCCGTAGAATTGACAGGCGATAATAAGCATCAGTTATTTATACCACATGGCTTTGCTCATGGCTTTGTTGTATTGAGCGATAGTGCAACCTTTGCTTATAAAGTTGATAACTATTATTCACCATCACATGCTAGAGGGATTGCCTTCAATGATGAAGAACTAAATATTGATTGGCAAATGCCTTTTGATGCCTTAAAACTCTCAGAAAAGGATAAAAACCATCCTTTGTTATTGAGTGCTAATGATTTATTTGAGTAATCATGAGAATTCTTATTACTGGCAAGAGAAGTCAATTAGGTAGATCCATTCTAAAGATTGTTAATAAAAAAAGTTCAAGCCAATTTGTATTTGTTGGCAGAGAGGAATTAAATTTAAATAGTGAAAATACCATTAATTACTTCTTTGATAATAATGAGAGGTTTGATGTTATTGTTAACTGTGCAGCCTATACTGCAGTTGAAAGGGCAGAAGAAGAGGTGGAATTAGCTAACCAAGTTAATAATTTAGCTGTAAAGCAGTTGGCTCTCATTGCTAAAGAACAGAATACCAAATTGATACATATTTCTACAGATTTTGTATTTGATGGCGAGTCTGAAAGGCCATATATAGAAAAAGATCTTCCAAGACCAATTAATACCTATGGAAAAACTAAGTATTCTGGAGAAATAGCTATACAAAAAATTATGAGAACAGATGCTTTAATTATTAGAACCAGCTGGTTGTATTCAGAATATGGAACTAACTTTGTTAAAACTATGCAAATGTTATGTAAAGAAAAAGCTGATTTAAAGGTAGTTCATGACCAAATCGGATCGCCAACATTTGCAATTGATCTTGCAAGTGCAATATTAGAAA
>Ga0307998_1000560_pt1 | contig 21132 bp, 16 predicted proteins | sample Davwhametageno37_FD_203147 | JGI IMG/M metagenome (GOLD analysis project Ga0307998, IMG submission 203147) | Marine microbial communities from Davis Island wharf, Antarctic Ocean - #37 | ecosystem: Environmental > Aquatic > Marine > Unclassified | place: Antarctic Ocean: Davis Island wharf... | reverse complement strand
TCATTTAATTTTTTCTCGTTTCGATACTGTTCTGCTAACCGCACGTATGCAACCATTTTCGGTTTAAAACGCAGTTTCATATCCTCTTCGGTAATCAACATTCGTTTATTGATCATTGCATTCACCGTAGGCAAAATGGTTTTTTGCTGCAATAAATCTGTAATTTCTTCCAAACTCAAATGTGTCTGTGATTCCAAAGCCTCAAGAATCAAATACTCCTTATCGCTTACTGTTCCTTTTATTTCATCGAGTTCAGGGTGGCGTGTAATTTTAGTTTCTGAAGAGATTTTGAAGCCAGCTGGCAAGGCTACGTTCATAACCGAACCCATTGGACACATATAGTAGTCCGAAATCCATTGCCACAGTTTATAGTTGACCTCGTTGATAATGGGAGTTTCATCTAAAACCTGCTCAATGTATTTTGCTTGATACTGCGCAGGTGGAGTGCTGTGCACTTTTGCAATGAGTCCAGCATAGAGTTTTTTGCGTCCAAACGGCACTACGACCCGCATAAGTGGACGCGCATCTTGCTCCATTCCTAGCGGAATACGGTAGGTAAACAATCTGGGTAAAGGCAAGGGAACAATTACATCTGCGAAGTAGGTAGTCACAACAACAAAATAAACCTATTCGAATAGATTATGGAAAGTAGTATTTTGGATATTTGGTTTTAATAACAAGCTGAAAGAAACAGCTTTTACTTTTGTATGATTAGATTTTTTGAATTTGCGTTTATTTCTTGCCTGATGCTCTCTATTGTGGGCTGTAGAAAAAAAGATTTTGACATCAAAAATCTGAATGGAAATAAAATAGAAGTTATTGGCCATGGGGGAATGGGGCACAAACTTTCTGTTCCAATGAATTCTCTTAAGTCATTCGAAAAGGCAATTGAAGCTGGTGTCAATGGAATTGAAATGGACATTCAAATGACTAAGGATAAAAAATTAGTCGTTTTTCATGATAAAGATTTAGGTGAAGAATCTACTGGAGAAGGTATTGTTTACCAAACAAATTGGTTGGCGATTGATGCATTGTATTATAAAAATGTCTCTTTTTCAAAACAAGAAATACTTTCCTTGAGCCAGCTTCTATCGTGCCTTGATTATTCTAGTGACCTCCAATTTGTGTTGGATATTAAAACTTACGATCCAAATAACTCCGAGGAACACATTGAAAGTTACGCAACTGCAATAATCGAGGTTATTGAAGAATTTGATATCGAAAACCAAGTCATAGTGGAGTTTAACAGGCTAGAATTGGCAAAATCGTTACACGAGAAAAAGCCCAGCGTTCGTGTGTTTGTCTATACTGGTTTTGAATATGCTTTTGATAAGGCAATAGAATTAGGATTGACAGGAATAACTTCTAATTATAGCAGTATTACTCAAGATCAAATTGATCAAGCACATGAGCACAATCTACAAATCGCATTGTTTGGCACCGATTCAAAATCAAAGAATATCGAAGCTATAGAAATGAACCCTGATTTTATTCAAACGGATGAGGTTAAGCATTTGGTTAAGGTGTTGAATTAAATGGCAAGTATAAACTCAATATTCAAACAAATAGGTCCTGGATTACTCTATGCAGGAGCCGCCGTTGGCGTATCTCATTTGGTGCAAAGTACAAGAGCAGGCGCAGAGTTTGGTTTTGAGTTAATTTGGATTATTCTAATTGCACATTTGGTGAAATACCCCTTCTTTTTAATGGGGCCATTGTATGCCGATCAAACAGGCCATACTATACTAGACGGTTATAGAAAACAAGGTAAATGGGCTTTGATTCTTTTTATTTTGCTAACAGCTTCAACAATGTTCGCAGTAATTGCTGCTATTTCTATTGTAACGGGAGGCTTAGCTGAGTATTTGTTCAATATCGGGTGGTCTGCTCAAATATGGAGTTTAGTAATTCTGTCAGGATGCATGACAGTGTTGTTTTTGAGCGGATATTCCTTTTTAGACAAAGCCATGAAATGGGTGGTAGTTGTGCTGAGTTTGGCAACTGCAGTTACATTTCTATTTGCAGTAAATGAATCTGGTAGTGCTAAAGAAGCGGCTATTGCTTTTGATTGGTCGAATACCACAAATCTATTTTTTCTAATTGCCTTTTTTGGTTGGATGCCTGCTCCAATGGATATTTCGATTTGGCATTCTGTATGGCGGTTGGAAAAAAACAAAACTCAATTAAAAACAGAAAAATTCAGCAATATGGATTTTCATATCGGCTATTTTGGAACAGCGGTTTTAGCTTTTCTATTTTTAGGATTGGGCGCATTTACACTTTATGGGTCTGGAATTGAATTGCAAGCTGGGGGAGTAGCTTTTAGCGCGCAGTTGATTGGAGTTTACACCTCTGTTATAGGACAATGGACTTTGCCAATTATAGGGCTGGCGGCCGTGGTTACTATGTTTAGTACTAGTATTACTTGCTTAGAAGCATTTCCGAGGTCCTTAGCTGTTGCATTTCAATTATTGAACACCAATTTATCTAGACGTATTAATTACAAAGTTTTGTTGGTTGCTTTAACTATTGGAGCCGGATTGATTCTAGTATTTATTTTGGAAAGCATGCGACAATTGGTAGATTTTGCCACGACCATTTCATTTTTGACAACACCGTTATTAGCGTTTTTGAACTATAAATCTTTTGTTGAACTTAAGAAAGAAACAGGCTATACTTTACCCAAATGGTTGAACGCCCTTTCTATTGGAAGTTTGGTTTTCTTGGCTGGGTTTGCGGTTTATTTTTTGGTGGTGCGATTTTTTTGAAAATTTTGAGCTTTGAATCTGTCCAACATTCAACACCAACCCTACCAAGGTAGAATTTTTATTCCAAGTACAAAACTTTTTACCTCAGGTGCTTCCCCTTTCAGAAAGAAACTGGTAAGCGCATAATTTCCAAATAAGTGGTAATTGGCATAACCCAGCCGCACAGTTGCGGACACTTTCCATGGGTTTTGGTGCATTTGAGCTTTTCGTTCAATTGCAGTTTCAACGTTTCCAGTATTGTATTGAATTTTTTGTTTTCCAGTTATGCGGTAACCCAAAATGATTCCAGTTGCAAAATGGAACGCTTTCGAATGTTTGACATTTGTATTAAATGCCAATAGAAGAGGTATGGTTACATAAGAGCTTTTAAGGTTGTTTTTTGTAAACGTATTTACCGAATCTATTGCAGCAGCCAACGTATCTCCTCTTGTATAAAGAACTGCATTTTTGTCTAGATGGAAATTGTAAAAATCGAATCCAAGGCCGGTAATAAACTTTATGTACTCGCCATGTAACGTAATGTCTTTTTCAATCAAGTTCAATCCAAAATAGAAAGACTTCCCAATGTCAGGTGTAAGTGCATTGTATTTGGTTGTAGGAATTTCGGTGCCATCTTCAAACAATAGCATATTGATTCCAAGATCAAGACCCTGCCAGTGCTTATTACTTCGCTCTTTCCATTCGTCCCATGAAAAATCTCGTTTCTTTTCTTCTGTAATAATTTTATCACCAGTATCTGGTTTTTCATCTTGGGCTTTTAGTCCAAAAGAAAACAGGATTGTAAAGAGGAATAACGGGACAGAAACAGACCGGAATTTCATAAATAATATGTAGAATGAATTGTCAATTTAAGATGCAAAATAAATCCATTTTAGAGGTACTTTTGCACGATGCAAATTACTAAACATTTATTGCCTACTGCGTTAATAATTCTTGCTTCTAACCTCAGTTTGTTTTCTCAAACTGCCACTGAAGTTGTTATACAAAACACCAATGTTGAAGAGTTGCTGCAGTTTTCTGCAGAACTTCATGTTAGCGATAGCATTGAACTTGCAACAGCCATACATATTGCCAAATTGAATAATTTGCCAACAGAAATAGAAGATGAAGGTTCTTATCTGCAACTGGTCGGATTAAATGACGATGGATCTCTGCGGTATAATCAAACCTTTAACAGAATAGCGGCGCAAAGTATTGGAACCCAAAAACTGCATAATGGCGGAGGAAAAGGGCTAAACTTAGAAGGACAAAACATGACCATCGGTGAATGGGATGGTGGTGGAGTTCGAGCTACTCACCGGGAATTCGGAAACAGAGTTACACGGCGTGATGCGGCCTCAGGAAACCGTGCACATGCTACCCATGTTGCGGGAACGCTAATAGCTTCAGGTGTCTCGGCAAATGCAAAAGGAATGGCACCTCAAGCAAAATTATGGGCATACGAATGGAATAATGATGCCTCAGAAATGGCTGCTGCTGCGGCTGCAGGAATTATGGTTTCAAATCATTCCTACGGAACAGGATCAGGATGGGTAGGTAGTGGTAGTAATTGGTCTTGGTACGGTAACACATCAATTAGCACCACAGAGGATTATAAATTTGGGTTTTACGATTCACGAGCAAGAGATTGGGATAGAATGGCCCGTTTGGCTCCTTATTATTTAATTGTGAAATCATCTGGTAACGATAGAAATGATAATGGTCCTGGCGCTGGTATATCCTATAGGTTGATTAGTGGCGGCAATAGTACTGCTCCTAGAGACTCTGATGGTCAACACGATTGCATTTCAACTTATGGAACTGCAAAAAACATTTTAACAGTTGGTGCTGTTAATGACTTGTCAAATGGCTATGTAAACGCTAATGGCGTTGCAATGACTAGCTTTAGCTCTTGGGGGCCAACGGACGATGGTAGAATTAAACCCGATATTGTAGGCAACGGAGCTGGACTTTATAGTTGCAACAGCACGGGGAATTCAGCATATTATAATTCTAGTGGAACCAGTATGTCTAGTCCATGTGTTGCGGGTTCATGCCTATTGCTGCAGCAGCATTACAATAATGTAAATAGTAAATACATGAAAGCTGCAACTCTTAAAGGACTTGTTATTCATTCTGCAGATGAAGCAGGAACTGCTACTGGTCCAGATTATGCTTTTGGATGGGGATTGATGAATTCTTTTAAAGCAGTTGAAGTAATGAATGACCCTAAAATTCAGTTGGAGGAATTGACATTAAACAATTCTGCTAAATACGAAAAAGTTGTGTTTTCAAATGGAAGCAATCCTTTACGAGTGACTATTTGTTGGACAGATGTTGAAGGTGTCGCCAATAACCCAAGTCTAAATCCGACAACCATTAAATTGGTAAATGATTTGGATGTTAGGTTGGTTAATATTAACAATGGATCTACTTATTACCCGTATCGAATGAATCCTCTTGTACCTTCAGCTGGAGCTACAAAAGCAGATAACTTTAGAGATAATGTAGAGCAAATTTATTATTCAAATATCCCAGCAGGAAATTATTATTTAAGAGTAACTCATAAAGGAAGTTTATCCACGGGAAAACAAGATTTTTCATTAATTGCTGAAGGATTTGTTGAAGGGCCAAGGGCTGATTTTAGGGCTTCAAGCACTACAGGTTGTATTGGTGATACCATTTATTTTACGGACAGATCTACAGGCGGGGTTACTTCATGGCAATGGAGTTTTGGTAATGCGCTTCCAGCAAATTCAAATCAGCAAAACCCTTATGCGGTTTATGCAACTTCGGGTGTATTCGTTGCAACATTAAGAGCGTTAAATGGAGCCTTGGTCGATACTAGAACCATAAATATTACCATTGGAGATAAACCAGATGCAGGCGTAGTTGAAACGGACACAATATATTGTCAATCTGAGAAGATTTCGATAGTGCTTACGCCTTTAGAAAAAAACGGAAAATGGAGTGGAGGCAGTTGGATGCCTTACTTAGATTCTTGTAAGTTTAGACCAAGCCTTTTGCAGCCGGGGGATTATTCTGCTGTTCATACGCTTAAAAATGCTACTGGATGCGAGGATGTAAAAACTATAACGGTAAAAATCCGAGCTAATCCTGAGGTATCACTTTCTATTGAAGAAACTAGAATGTGTAATGATGCTCCGGCTTTTCGATTAACAGGAGGGGTACCTTCAGGAGGTATTTATTCGATTGATGGGACACCTAACGCAGGATTTGATCCTAGAATAGTTGTACCAGGAAGTAGAAAAATAACATATGTATATGCAGACTCGAACAATTGCAAAGGAAGTGCAGAAGAGTTCATTCGACTGGATGATTGTACAGGTTTAAATGAGGGTAATCTCAGTTTGAAAGTTCAAGTTTTTCCTAATCCGTTCACAAATATTCTTGAAATTAGAAATGTATCAAAGTCTGCAATACTCGCAGTTAAGGATGTTACAGGAAGAGATATTGAGATTGAAGAATCTTTGATGGTTTCGGGAAGACAAATTAAACTGACTTCAGTAACTAAAGGTGTTTACTTTTTATCAATTATTGAAGATGGAATTGTTTCGGAAACAATTCGATTAATTAAAGAGTAACTATAGAAATAAGCCAAGTTGCTTGAACTTAAGAAGCAGCGCATTAGCTTGTTTTTCAATTATCGGTAGTTCGGTAATGTTGTATTGAGCAGCAGTTTTTTTCATCGAATGAATAAAGTCAAAGTCGTTTTTAGGAAGTGCTTCTAATACTTGAGCAACAAGAATAGAGACTTCGCTAAACTCAATTTTATAATTCTCCAAATTTCTAAAAAGCACGATAAAGGTTGCTTTAGGAGCTTTAACAGCCTCTTCCACTGATAGAGCATGAAAAGGATAATTCAATTGGACTATTCGATGATGTGGATTTAAATTGACCGACTCTAGTGTAGAGGACTCTTTTCTTAATGCGAGATCACTCTCCGCATACAATTCAATCTCTAACCATTCAAAATAAACGAGTTCGGCCAAAAACGGATAGGTTTCACTGTGCGGATTTGGATAATCGTTCAAATATTCAAAGAGCCCATAAGGCATTCGCCATATTTGAGCGTTTTGATTTGGAAAGTTTTTAAAAAAGTCGTCGACCAATAATTTCCATTTTTCTTTCCCCAAATAAGCTTTTGTTATTGGGTATGCACTTGCAAGCGTGTCGTAAATGACATTGTAAACCAATCTTCGATAATGATGTAAGCGGTCCGGTTTGGCCAATAATCCCTCAGGAATATTACCCGTTCGGCAATATTCGGCAAGCAGTTGTTGCTGCTGTTTTGTTTCTGCTTTTAAGATACTGTTAGATCCCATTGTTTTGTACAAATAGATTCCAAATGATTTGCCTCTTCTAATAACTCAGGCAATTCTGGAATATTAAAATCTCGTTCTAATAATACTGGCATTGGTTTTAAATATTGAATTGTCCATTCAAATAAATCAAATACAGGATCGATTATTGGACTACCGTGGGTATCAATAATCAAATCTTCAGAAACTTTTTTATGTCCCGCCATATGCATATATGCAACTTTATCTAGAGGTAAGTTTTTGATGAATTTTTGAGCATCGTATTGGTGATTAAATGCATTTACATAAACGTTGTTCACATCCAAAAGCATATTGCATCCGCTACGTAGTATTATTTCCGAAATGAATTCAGCCTCTCCCATTTCTGCAGCTAGGGGAGTGTAGTAGCTAACGTTCTCAAGAGTAATGGGTTTCCCAATAATGTCTTGAACTGTTTTTATTCGATCTACAATATGGTCTATCGCATCCTTTCGAAAAGGTATTGGAAGAAGGTCGTATAAATGAGCATTGTCACATTGGCTGTAGGACAAATGCTCAGAATAAATTGAAATGTTGTATTGGTCAATAAAGTCTTTTACTTCATGAACGAATGGTTTATTAAGTTCGTCTGGACTGCCAATGCTTAACGATAAACCATGGCAATTAATTTGGTATTGGCTAGCTGCTTGGTCAAATATACTTTTCCAATAGCCCCCCATGTTCATCCAGTTTTCAGGAGCAACCTCAATAAAACTTGGACGTTTTTCAGGTACTAAATCAAGAATATCTTGTGCAATGTCGCGTCTAAAACCTATTCCTACATATTTCATTTGTGATTTAAATAAAAAATGCCCAAACAATAGTTTGGGCATTTAAATGAAACTTGAATATTATTTCTAGTTACCACATTTTCCTTCACCACATTTTCCTTCTTTAGACTTGTCGTCTTTTTTTTCGCCTTCTTTTTCGCCTTCTTTAGCGCCTTTTTTAGCGCCTTCTTTAGCATCAGCCTTTTTGTCGTCGTCTTTCTTTTCACCAGACTTGCCTTCGCCACATTTCCCTTCACCACATTTTCCTTCACCGCACTTAAGCTCAACGTTTAAGTTGCTAACCATTTTGTTATCAGCGATAAAATCAGAATTCAGCTCAATAAGATTTGAACGAACTTCAGATCCTGATCCTAAGTGATCAACAGTAAATAAGTCTGCCGCGTTAGCATTATTTGATACAGCTCCTAGAGCTAATGTTCCAGTTGCAACAGCAACGATTTTTCCAATTTTCATAATTAATAAGTTTTAAAGATTCAACTAATATACACTAGTTGAAAGGCAAAAGATCATGAAATACTGCGATATGTCGCAGAGCGCGCAATTATTCGGCGCTCGACCTTCTTTTTTTACAATCTAAAATCGCCTTTACAATGTCGTATTCTTTGGCTTTTAGAACAAACTCATCTTCTAATGGACATTCTTCCATAAACCGCTGTGCTTCTCGTTTAGTTTCAAATTCTAATACTTTTTGTACTACTTGTGGATTGTATTTTTCAGCAATTATTTTTTCTTCTTCAGTTTCTTTTTGAACTTTTGCTAATTTTTTAGCTTGTCGTGCTTCTCTTCCCCATTTGTTATAGATAAGAGAAATAGGACTTGTTATAGGAATATGTGCGTTTAAGTCAGTGTCTACATCTTCTAATTTACTGGGCTTTTTGTATTCAAATAGTTCTGAATTAATTGGTTTAATGGGAGCTTGATTTATAAAATCTTCTTTAAACTCTTCCTTGGTATTGTATTGGTTAACATCAAAATCGGGTAAGTTGTAAATTTGTTCCGACATGAAAATTGTAATCATTTGTCCACTTGGAACCCAAAACATTTCAGTGAAAAGTTTGTGATCTTTATACCCTATCGAAGTCAAAATTATAGTGTCACCGTTTTTATAAGGCATACTAAATGTGCCGTCAGACATAGAGTTGGTTGCCTTGTTCGAGCTGATGTTTACAACATGCACACCGGCTAATTTGGAGCTGTCTTTTTTAGCAACAACTTCCCCAATAAGTAATTTGGTTTGTGCGAAAACACTTACCGAAAAAAAGGAAAGAATTAAAATGATAAAAACTTGAATGTATGCTTTCATTAACCAACTATTGCATTCAAATTTAGTTAAACTAGAATTAGGCCAGTTTATTTTACAAGGTCCATAGCTTCTCTAGCACTAATAGTTTTACCGTCATTTTCTCCAACTACAAATGCTTCATTTATGTTGAAATCGCCTAATTCATTAATGTAAGAGTTTGCTTGCTCATAGCTAGAGAAAGAACCAACGAAATATCGAGTTTTTCCATCAGTACCTTTTTCATTCGCAATTTTTCCAAGTTTCACAAATTTGTTGAATTCGGTCATTAGTATTGCGTTTTCATAAGCACCTAACTGAACCTTGAAACTAATCTTGCTCTTATCTTTTGTAGCAGATGGGGGGGCAGCGTCAAATGTAGCTCCAGCACTTGATAACGAAACTTGTTCACCTTCATTAAATGCTTTAATCAATGAGCTTTCAACGCCTTGACCTTTCAATGAAACCTTAGCAGAGGCAGCGGCATCATATGAAGGATAACTTTTAGAAGTGTAATATCTTGTAAAACCATCACTACTTCTTATTCCAATTACACTCAAAGCACCAAATGCTCCTTTTCTAACTGGCTTTTTAAATGCGCCAACCTGAATTCTAAATTGAGTTCCTGGAGCAGCAGTTCTACCACTAGCAGGTCCTACAATTTCGCCTCGAGTATCAGCTACTATAACCTTTCCGGTTACTGTTTCTTCGACGATAGCTCTTGTTGAAATTCCTTTGTCTTTAAGTTCTTTGTTTTTTGCAAGTGCTTCGCTTATTTTATCGAACTCACCAACTAATACAGTAGATTCATCTCCATCTTTTACACTCTTCAGTTTTTCGTTGCTCAATAAATCTACCGCTTGCTCAGTCGAAAGAGAATCACTAGCCACCTGAACACTATATTTTTTCTTGGTTACTCGTGTAGTTTTTCTAGGCAATTCGTTTGTGTATATAGTGTCTTCAATAGCAGTAAGTGCTCCCGAGTCATCAAGGAATCTCAAAGCAATCATTTCAATTTCCTCTTGCGTTAATCCAACTCCGTTTGTATCTACAACCATTGTCGAATCAGTTCCTAATTCGAGGTCTAAATAATCAGGAACACCATCATTATCTTCGTCAAAAGGACATCCCTTTTCAGTAACTTCGACTCCAGCAGGCGTTTCTGGACATTCATCATCTAAGTTTTTTATACCATCTAAATCCTTATCTCCAGTTGCAAGCTCTGCCAAATCTTCGTCACTAATTCCATCTTCTCCTGGATCAGAAGTACTGTTATTTGAAAGATCAAAGCTCAAACCTACGTGGCTATATAAAAAGCCTTCTAATTTTCCGGGACCATTATAATCACCAACACCGTCAGCAGTAACTCCATCAACTCTATCGGTGAGTAAAACATTGTAAGTCGCTCCTAGGTGAGCATGGAATCTATGACTTAATCGCATATTAACTCCCGCACCAAATGGAATCACAAACGAAAATTTATCGAATTCAGGGGATCCTGTTACTCCGCTTTTTCTTAAATCTGTTTCGTAATCGTAATCGCGTTGTAATTTATTAGCAGAGGCTAAATTCTCAGGAGTTTCAGCTCTATCCATAATATCACCTGAACTCCAGTAGAAGTATTCACTTCCATTGGCATCGAATAAATCAGCTTTTGAATTAAAGACTAATGCATCAAAACCTACAGAAAGATATGGGTCAATTGCTCTTTTTTCGTTTAAGAAATGATTGAAATTATAACTTGTTTCAATTCCAAAGGTTTGAATTCTACTGCTAAAATTTAAATTTCTAGTGGCACTTCTTTCATTTCCTGAAACCGTTCCCAGCATACTTTTGAAGGTTAAATAGAAACTACTTTTTAATGGAAAGGAAACACTTAAGTCAAATGCTAGATTTGAAAGTAGTATTCCATTTGCTTTTTGTTTGTTAGAAACATCTCCAAAAAAGGTAAGCCAACCACCTGATAAAGAAACTATAGGTCTGAAATCACTAATAGCTCCTGAAGCATCATCTTCAGTAGACTCAGGTACAAATTCATCGGTGCTACTTGAGTCCGATTGGGCTAAGGATAGTGTTGCAAACACTACAATAAATACTCCTGTTAGGATTGACTTCATTTTACTCTTTACAATAATCCGCCTAAAGTAATTAATTCTTGATTGTTGTGGTCTATTTTTCGTTACTTAAACCATTTCTGCTTGCTAATCATCAAGGCCTCTTGAACCGTAATTCTTATATCTTCATTGTACGCAGTTACAAAAGGGCCGTTAAATTTATGTTCGCCACCATTTACTGTTTCTCTGTTATCTCTAGCAGCACGGTACACTTGGTAAGAACCCGTGGTATATTTAACCCAACCGTTATGATTTTCGATCACAAAGTCATTTGTCCAATTGTGTCGTTTTTCAAAGTATGCTTTATCCACAACATTTTTTCCTGCTGCAATTTGCACTCTGTAATTAACTCCTGTTCGAATTCCAAAATTATTATCTAGAACTGGTTCGATTTTCTTTTCTTCCGTTTTTTCTTCTTGAACGGGAACAACTTCTTCCTCTTCAATTTCTTTAACCTCCTCTGCAGTTTCGTTTTCTTCTGTTACTAGGTCTTCCTCAGGTTCCTCAACATTAGGTTCTACGTTTTCAAGAACAGGTGTTTCTTCAATAATATCCTCTTCGATTGCTACAACATCTTCTTCAATAGGATCAGCAGGATTTTTTTCGAAGATTTCTTCTTCATTGCTTTCTACTTCTGATTCTTGTGTCTTTGCAACTTCTGACTCATCCTCTTCTATATTACTTTCTGTCGATTCTTCTGTTGAGGTTACTTCTTCAACTTTTTCCACTTGATCTTCATCTTTCTGAGTCGCCATTGCTATTTCAACGTCGTCTTCAATAATAGTTGGAGGCACTTTGACAGCGATTGCTTCAGTAGTGGAGCTTTCAAATTCTTTTGTGTTTTCTTCTGCAACATTTTCGTTTTGGGAAGAGCTTGAATTGTCAGCAAGTGGTTCTTCGCCTTTATTCACGATATCCACTTTTTTAGTAACGTTTCCTTCTAAAAAGGAAAAGTCTCCTCTCAAAATTGTTACGTCTTTGTCTTTGGCTGAACTTAGATCTAAGTTGTATGAAACTTTAAAGCTTTCATCTGCGGGTAATGACATCCAAACAAACTTTCCTTTGTTTTTAATGAAACTAAAAATAGCACCTTTAAGCTCGCCTTCAGTCATTTTACCACCAAATGAAGTGAACTCTTGAATCTTACAGAATCCTTCAATTCCCTTTTTGGTTATATCTAAGGTCACTTTGTATTTGTCATTACCTAGAGGTTCAACGGTTCGCATTACATTAGCACTAGAAGCGATTTGCTCTTCTTTTTCTTCAGTTGCGGTTTTTGCTGCTAGAGCTTCAGTTCCAGTTGCAATTGATTTCTTGAAAACGGAATAACTTCTTTTTTCGTTGTTCTCCAAGTAGGAGAATTTCCCTCCAATTTCAAAATTGCTAGGAGCTGTTTGATCAACCTTCACTTTGTATTTAACGGAGAATGCTTTATCGGTAGGGAAATTAAGCCAAATGATTTTCAGGACTCCATTACTAAATGTAAATGTAGCATCCCCCATATCAACAGCTTCAGCAATTACTCCTGAAGGAAAATTGTCGGTAAGTTTCGCAAAGCCTTTAACGTTTCCCACTGTGAAATTGATTTCTACAATTCCATCTGTGCCTTTTTCTATGGTTGGTGGAGTATTTAATTCTGCTTTAAATTCTTCCTTTTTTAATTCACTGACGTCAGTCGAAAATATGAATGAAAATGAAATAATATGTAGGAATGCGATAAGTGTGCGAAGCATAGTTCTTTATTTTAGGGACTATACTTACAAATCTATTTTTAAGGCAATAGGACATATTAAGCAGTGCCCTACACTTCTAAACACGAAGCTGTGTACAAGCGTAAGCTAAAATTCGATTAACCTTTATTAAGGTCCTGTTTATTAGGTGATTATAAATAGTAATTGGTGTTTTTTTTGGAATAGGAATCAATAACTCTACTTATAAAGAAAGGTCTGTTGATTACTCTCCTCGTTCTAGAAATTCGGTTTTAGGAGATATTTTGAGTAGAAAGCTTCAATTTCCTGAACCGCCTCATCTGATGTATCCACGACTCTAAATAAATCCAAATTTTCCTTGCTGATATTTTTCTCTTCTAGCATTGTCGTTTTAATCCAATCCATTAATCCTCCCCAATATTTTTTACCAACAAGAATAACAGGGAATTTTGCGATTTTTTGTGTTTGTATTAAGGTTACTGCTTCAAAAAACTCATCCAAGGTTCCAAATCCACCAGGCATTACAATAAAACCTTGGGCATATTTGATGAACATTAGCTTTCGAACAAAGAAATAATCGAAGTTGATCAGTTTATCCTTATCAATATATGGGTTCTCTGTTTGTTCGAAGGGTAAATCAATGTTCAGTCCTACCGATCTTCCTCCTCCTTTTTGGGCCCCTTTATTTGCCGCCTCCATAATTCCAGGCCCACCGCCACTTATAACTCCAAAACCTGAGAGGGTAAGCTTGTATGCGATTTCTTCTGTCAGTAAATAATATGGGTGAGTTTCTGCCGTACGGGCTGATCCGAAAATAGAAACACAAGGACCAATTTTAGAGAGCTTTTCAAATCCAACTACAAATTCTGACATGATTTTAAAAATCTGCCAAGAGTCATTGGTTTTTATTTCATTCCAATTTTTATCTATGAATGCCTTCTTTATCTTATCGTCGCTCGTCATAATTAGTTTCCTTATTTTACGTTGTTTGAGAATAAATAATCCCTTTTAAAAGGGATATATTTGCACCAATATTACGGTTGTGAACTCAAATAAGTTATCATATCTTTTTCTTTTAGCAATTATTGTATGTTGCTCTAGTTGCAAAAAATGGCCTTGGCAAGATTGCGAAAAAGGGGTAGGCGATGTATTTGAAGACCGCAGATCGTTTGCCAATTACCACACCTTTACTTTAGACATTCCTGCTGAGCTTTATATTCATTTCGACAGCAACCGTTCGCGCAGCGAGGTAATGGTGATGGCACAAGAAAATGTCGCAGAACAAATTAAAGTAACTGATGTTAAAGGAGCTATAACAGTGGGTTTTGACGGTTGTTTTAGAGAGCACGAGGAAATTGAGTTTCATTTATTCGTGAAGTCATTAGAGAAGCTGGTTATCAACTCACCTTCTAAAATCTTCACTACAAAGGCTATTTACGGAGACAAGTTCCATTTGGTTTTGAATGAATCTGCATCTTTAGAAGCATTCTTTTATGTTGATGAGTTAGAAGTTGATTTTAATGGTGCTGCTAACATTGCAACCCAAGGTTATGCGCACGTTCACAAAGCGAATTTTAATTCACCATCAACCTATGATGCAGAGTATTTAATAACGGATACAACATATGTGAAGATGGAAGAGTCAAGTTCATTTAAAGCATATGCAACTGGTTTACTGGATGTAAATATGTCAAAAGGAGTCATAGAATTTCGCGGAGAAGATACCTTGAATATTACTGACCGAATTACTGGAGGGACACTAATAGACCTAAGAGATTCCCTTTAACGTAAGCGCAATTCGCTTTCTTTCCAAATCAATACTTTTTACCTTGGCTTCTAAGGTCTGATTCATTGAAACTATGTCGTTTGGGTCAGAAACATATGTATTGGCCATTTCAGAAAGATGGATCATTCCATTTTCTTCAATCCCAATATCCACAAAGGCACCAAAACCTGTGATATTAGAAATAATACCCGGAATAACATCGCCCACCTTTAAATCATCAATGGTTTTTAGATCTTTTCTAAACTCAAAGATTTTCGCGATTTTCCTAGGATCTCTATTTGGTTTTTCAAGTTCTGTGAGAATAAAGGAAACGGTTTCTATTCCAACTTTTTCCGATACAAAATCGTGAGCGAGAATAGTCTGTAGAATTTCTTTGTTACCTACTAATTCTTCAATAGGAAGCTTTAATTTTTGTGAAATAGCTTTTACTAGCTTATAGGATTCGGGATGTATTGCAGAGTTATCCAAAGGATTTTTTGCATTTGAAATTCGAACAAATCCTGCACATTGCTCAAAAGCTTTTTCACCGAGGCCTGGAACTTTAAGTAGGTCTTTTTTAGATAAGAAGCCGGACTGTTCAGTTCTGAATGAGGTAATTGATTCCGCCATTTTAGGACCGATTCCGCTAACGTATGATAGTAAATGGGCACTAGATGTGTTAATATCGACGCCTACTTTATTCACGCAATACTCAATGCTTCTGGTCAATCCATTTTCTAATTGAGTTACAGAAATATCATGCTGATACTGTCCAACGCCTAAAGCTTTTGGTTCAATTTTCACCAATTCAGACAAAGGATCCATTAGTCTTCTTCCTATTGAAACTGAACCTCTGACTGTGACATCATAATTTGGAAATTCAGCTCTAGCAATTTTTGAAGCACTATAAACAGATGCTCCCGCTTCACTTACAACAAACACCTGAATATCACGGTCAAATCTGATTTTTTGAATTAATTGTTCGGTTTCTCGACTTGCTGTGCCGTTTCCAATAGCAATGGCGTCAATTTTATAAGATCGAACCAACGTATTGATTTTATTCAATGCTTTGCTGTCGTATTGTGGAGCATTCGGGTAAATGGTTTCGTTGTGTTTTAGTGCTCCAGTTTCATCCAAACAAACCAGTTTACAACCTGACTTGAAGCCAGGGTCAATTGCTAAAATCTTCTTATTCCTAAGCGGAGCAGTCATTAGGATTTGTTCTAAGTTCTTCCGGAATATAGAAACAGCGGAAATATCTGATATTTCGGAAAGTCTATTAAAAACTTCTCTTTCTAAAGCGGGTTTTAATTGTTTAGAATAAGACTGAACAATTGCTTTTTTTAGAAGAGCCGAATACAACGTTTTGGATTTAACTAAAGTATTTTCCATAGCATCAATTGCATCGGCCTTCAGAGGAGCTATTCCAATAGCTAAAACACCCAAATTCTTCCCGCGTCTCAATGCCATAAACCGATGAGGTTTAATCCGACTTATGCTTTCTGAATATTTAAAGAAATCATTGAATTTCTCTGCTTCAACTTCTTTTCCTTTTACCAGTTTACTGGAAATTAATCCCTTGCTATTGAATATTCTTCGCAAACGATTTCTAATCCATTCGTTATTATTGATCCAGTCTGCAGCGATATCAATTGCTCCTTGAATTACATCTTGTTCCGTTGGGAATTTGTTCGAAATAAATTTTCTTGCAAAATGACTCGGATTATTATCCGTTTCTTTCATTATTGCCACGGCTAAAGGTTTTAATCCAGCTTCTAATGCAACAACAGCTTTAGTTTTTGTTTTCTTTTTGAATGGAAGAAATATATCCTCCAGAGCAATAAGATTAAAGCATTCAGTAATTTTTTTCTTTAATTCATCGGATAGTATATTTTGTTCCGAAAGGTTTTTAACAATGCTTTTTTTGCGTTCCTCCAATTTATTCCAAATCGAAAGTTGATTATGAACAGATTCAATTTCAACTTCATCCATTCCACCTGTTGAATCTTTTCTGTATCGAGCAATAAACGGAATAGTTCCGCCACTTTCGATTAAATCAACACAATTTTTTATGGCCTTATCGCTCAGTTTTGTGGCTTGTTGAATGAAATTAATTTTAGACGTATTCGACATAGACGGCATTAGGTATTTTTGTGCTTCAAAATTAGGAAAAGGGTAAACGCATGAATTTTTACAGCAAGGAGTTTAAACTTGGGATGTTAGGTGGTGGACAGCTTGGGAAAATGTTTATTCAAGAAGCAGTGAATTACAACGTTCAAGTCTGTGTTTTAGACCCTGATAAAAACGCTCCGTGCCGACTTATTGCTCACGAATTCCAACAAGGGAATTTTAAAGACTATCAAACTGTTCTTGATTTTGGGAAAGATAAAAATGTGCTCACTATAGAAATTGAGCATGTAAACACCGACGCATTAAAGCAATTAGAATCTGATGGAGTTAAGGTATTTCCTCAGCCGCGTATTTTGGAATTAATCAAAGATAAAGGCCTTCAAAAGCAATTTTATAAGGAAAATAATATTCCTACAGCACCATTTGTTTTGGTTAATTCTAAAGCCGTGCTTAAAGAATATGTTCAAGATTTTCCATTTATGCAAAAGGCTAGAACAGGTGGTTATGACGGAAAAGGTGTGCATGCTTTAAAGTCAGAAAGCGATATCGATAACGGATTTGATGCTCCTAGTGTTTTGGAGAAATTTGTTGATTTTGAGAAAGAATTAAGTGTAATTGTTGCCCGGAATGAAAGTGGGGAAGTGGTAACTTATCCAATCGTTGAATTAGAGTTTAATCCAGTTGCTAATTTGGTGGAATATCTTAAATGCCCAGCAATAGTCTCAGCAGAAATTGAAAACGAAGCAGAAGCTTTAGCTGAAAAAGTTGCAGAAAAACTGGAGATAGTAGGATTGCTTGCAGTTGAATTTTTCTTGACTAAATCTGGTGAATTATTGGTGAATGAAGTAGCGCCAAGGACCCATAATAGTGGACATCAGACCATTGAGGGGAATGTAACATCACAATTTGAACAACATATGAGAGCTGTTCTTAATTTGCCATTAGGAGATACTTCAATAGTTCAGCCAAGTGTTATGCTAAACGTACTTGGTGAGCAGGGGCATACAGGCATAGCTAAATATCAAAACTTAGAAAAGATAATGGCTATGCCGCGAGTGCATGTTCACTTATATGGAAAGCATATTACAAAACCATTTCGGAAAATGGGCCATGTTACTATTACGGATTCCAATCTCGAGAATGCTTACGAAAAAGCGATAAAAGTAAACTCGATACTTAAAGTCGTAAGTTGTTAAAATACGCCAAGCGTTAATAAATAGTCATAGATTTTTCATGGATAATAGTAATGCTATCATACTTTAGCGTTTTACTCCTATTGAAGCATGGAAAATAATTATATAAAGAATTTAAAGTCCGATTTACCAGCTGGTTTAGTGGTCTTTTTAGTTGCCTTGCCATTGTGTCTCGGTATCGCATCCGCTTCTGGCTCAAGTCCCGATACCTTTTCTTTGGTTGCTGGTATAATTGCAGGCATTGTTGGTGGAATCGTTGTTGGAATTGCTAGTGGCTCTCAAGTAGGAGCTAGTGGTCCTGCTGCAGGTCTAGCCGTTATTGTATTTACTTCTGTAAACGATCTAGGATATCAGCCTTTTTTACTAGCCGTAATGATAGGTGGGCTTATTCAAATTGCAATGGGTTTTTTAAAGGCAGGAATGATTGCTTACTATTTTCCAAATTCTGTTATTCGTGGAATGTTGGCTAGTATTGGAATCATATTAATACTCAAGCAAATCCCTCATGCATTAGGTTACGACCGAGATCAAGAAGGAGATACTTCGTTTTTTCAATCTGACGGAGAAAATACTTTTACAGAGATATTCCAAGCTGTAGATTACTTCTCGATTGGTGCAATAATCATTTCAGTAACTTGTCTTTTGGTGCTTATTTTATGGGATAAGTATTTAACTCCCAAAGGAGGTATTATGAAGATGCTTCCAGGCGCATTAGTAGTTGTTGTCTTAGGAGCTGTGCTGAATATATTCTTGGGTTCAATCAATCCTGATTTAGCTGTTAGTGCAGAGCATTTGGTCAATATTCCAAAGATTAGCTCTTTTGCGGGGCTTAGTGAATTCATCACCTTTCCAGACTGGAACTCCATTTTCAATTTAGACGTTTGGCTTATTGGAGTTACGATTGCTATTGTAGCTTCTTTAGAAACGCTATTGTGTGTTGAAGCAACCGATAAGTTAGACCCTCATAAAAGAATCACACCTGCAAATAGGGAACTAAAGGCTCAGGGACTGGGTAATATGATATCGGGTTTGATAGGTGGTTTGCCGGTTACACAAGTAATTGTCCGTAGTAGTGCCAACATTGATTCAGGAGGACAAACTAAAGTATCTACTGTTTTTCATGGCGTTTTATTATTGGTTTCGGTAGTATTTATTCCTGGACTTTTAAGCAAAATTCCTTTGTCAGCATTAGCTGCAATTCTGCTGGTAGTTGGTTATAAATTGGCTAAAATCAGTGTGTTTAAGGACATGTTTTCAAAAGGTAAAGAGCAATACATTCCTTTTTTAGTAACGGTTATTGCTATCATATTATCTGATCTTTTAATAGGAATTGGAGTTGGTCTTTTAGTTGCAATTTTCTTTATTCTACAAAGAAACTTAGAGACCGATCATATTAAGATTAAAGAAGAAGATGACGGGAGACACATTCACAGAATCATTCTTTCTGAAGAGGTTAGTTTTCTAAATAAAGGTGCTTTGCTAGATGCTTTGGAGCATGTAAAACATGACGAAGAAGTTATTATTGACGGTACAAAAGCAGTGAGTATTCCTTACGATATTTTTGACTTGGTTAAGGCATTTGAGAGTACAGCGCACGAGCGAAACATTAGTGTTTTTATGAAAGGCTTTTCTAAAGATAAAGTGAAGTAATTCAGCCCTATGATTGTACAAGTAAAAATTCAAGAAAGATGTTTCATTAAAGACCCTGATACTTCAGAGTTGGGTCAAAACATTATTGCAAATAGTATTTCTTTAATTGATGAAATTGGTTTTGAGGCCTTTACTTTCAAGAAATTAGCAATGCGAATTGAATCAACAGAAGCCTCGGTTTATAGATACTTTGAGAATAAACATAAGCTGCTAATTTATTTGGTCTCTTGGTATTGGAACTGGCTTGATTATCGACTGACGTTCGCTATGCAAAATATTGAATCTGCAGAACGCCGTTTAGAAATATTTGTTGAACACATTACTCATCCGGTAAAAATAGACCCCACTTTCTCTCATATTGATGAAGTTGCTTTGCATAGAATCGTTATCTCTGAAAGTTCAAAAGCCTATCTTACAAAAGAGGTCGATTCGGATAATGAAGAGGGCTATTTTATAAGTTTTCAGAGCTTAGTTCGTGAATTAAGTAAGATTGTTTTAGAGGTAAATCCGAATTACAAATTTCCTTCTGCTTTGATAAGTACGATTATCGAAAGTGCTCATTTTCAGCGCTTTTTTAGTACGCACTTATGTTCGCTTACTGAAAGCGATTCGGATCTTTCTCTTGAACTTTTTCTTAAGCATTTGTTGTTCTCAACGATAAAGGGGAAGTAGATTTTATATTAAAATTGAACTTTCCCTAGTTATTATCAATCAGTCAATCGGAACTGTCGCTTCTGAATTTGATTTAGAATTTCATCAATAATTGCTACTTAACCTAGGTGCTGAAAATAAATTTAGCATGTCTCTATAAATTTATTTAATACAGATTTTATTAGCGACTAAATCATGCATTTTTGCACGATGAAATATTTACTTTTTGCTTTCCTTCCTTGTTTAATACTAGGTTGCCCTGCGGCTAAAACTTCAGTCGATACCCCAATTGAAAAAACTGCCAAAAACTACCAAATTGCTTTTTATAATGTTGAGAATCTATTTGATACAATAAACGCTCCTAAGAAAAGAGATGGTGAATACACTCCTGAAGGTTCGAAAGAATGGGATACCGAAAAATACCTACAGAAATTGGATCGCATTGCTCAGGCAATTGCTTCAATAGATTCAGTAGAGACTTTAGCTGCAATTGGCCTGGCTGAAATTGAAAACCTGTTGGTTTTAGAAGGCCTTTCAAAACATGAAAGCATCGCTCATTTAGGGCTTCAAATTATTCATAAAGAAAGTCCTGACTTTCGCGGAATTGATGTCGCTTTGTTGTACAATCCAAAGCTTTTAAAAGAAATAGAAAGCAACTTTATTGAAGTAGATATAAACGACAGTGGTAAAACAACTCGAGATATTCTAAAAGCAAGATTGGTTGATAATTCTAACGATACTA
>Ga0307998_1000559_pt1 | contig 21132 bp, 20 predicted proteins | sample Davwhametageno37_FD_203147 | JGI IMG/M metagenome (GOLD analysis project Ga0307998, IMG submission 203147) | Marine microbial communities from Davis Island wharf, Antarctic Ocean - #37 | ecosystem: Environmental > Aquatic > Marine > Unclassified | place: Antarctic Ocean: Davis Island wharf... | reverse complement strand
CTGGGATAAAATCTGCTTTGTTTAGAGTAAACCCATTTTTTCTGAGTTTTTGAGTGACGTGTTTTAAATGCTTGTCTTCTCTCTTTCCTGACAATATTTCATCACCGATAATTATTGCGTGAATTAATTTCATTAGTGTGCCTGCCCCCAATTGTCCCCAACGCCTATTTCAACCTTTAGGGGCACATCTAATTCAGCAACATTTTCCATTAAATCTGCAATATTTTCCTTAAATATATCAACTTCATTTTCTGGTACTTCAAAGACTAATTCATCATGAACTTGCATGATCATTTTGCCAGTCATTTCTGTTGATTTTTTAATCCAGCTATCTACCGCATTCATAGCCATTTTAATCAGATCTGCTGCTGTTCCTTGCATAGGACCATTAATTGCAGCTCTTTCTGCAGCAGCTCTCCTTATTCCATTTGACCCATTAATTTCAGGTACCCACAACCGCCGTCCAAAAAAAGTTTCTACGTAACCATTATTTTTTGCTGATTGTTTTGCTTCTTCCATATAATTTCTAACGGAAGGGTATCTTGTAAAATATCTCTCAATATAGTTTTGTGCAGCCCCTCTCTCGATATTAAGATTTTTTGCTAACCCAAATGCACTCATTCCATAAATTAATCCAAAATTAATTACCTTTGCATACCTCCGCTGCTCTGATGATACATTTGATAAATCACAGCTAAATATTTCAGCGGCAGTAATTTTATGAATATCCTCATTATTTTTAAATGCTTCAATTAATCTTTCATCTTTTGATAGATGAGCCATAATTCTTAACTCAATTTGAGAATAATCAGCAGATAGTATTTTCGATCCTTGTGGCGCAATAAATGCTTCCCTTACCTTTCTTCCATCTTCAGTTCTAATTGGTATATTCTGAAGGTTAGGATCTGAGCTAGCCAATCGACCAGTTATTGCAACCGCCTGGTTATAACTTGTGTGAACTCTCCCAGTTATTTCATTGATCATTTTTGGTAGTTTGTCTGTGTAAGTTGATTTTAATTTTGCTAGCCCTCTATATTCAAGGATTAGCTTAGGTAGTGGATAATCAGCTGATAATTCTGACAGAACATCTTCACTAGTTGATGGAGTTCCTGTAGGAGTTTTTTTAAGGGGCTTGATCCCAAGTTTTTCAAAGAGTATTTCTTGTAATTGTTTTGGTGACGATAAGTTAAATGGCTGCCCAGCTAGTTCAAAAGCCTTTTTTTCTAATTGAATTAGTTTTTCGCCTATGACATGACTTTGATTTTGAAGTATTTTATGGTCAATTAGTACCCCATTTCTTTCAATCTTAATTAAGGATTTCATAGCTGGAATTTCAATATCCTGGTATACGGAAAGTAAGGCTTTCTCTTTTTCTAACAAGAGTTTTAGGTGGCTATGCAATTGCAGGGTGACATCAGCATCCTCTGCAGCATAGTGAATTGCATCATCAATACTTACTTGATCAAAGGTTATTTGTTTAACCCCTTTTCCTACAAGCGACTCATAACTAATACATTCATGATTTAGATATTTAAGGGATAACTTATCCATTCCGTGACTTTCATTGCTCTCTAAAACATAGCTCATCAACATTGTGTCTTCATTGATGCCCTGGATATCAATTCCATAATTTAAGAAAATATGAGCATCATATTTAATATTTTGACCAATTTTTAAAATAGATGGATCTTCAAGTGTAGGTTTTAAGTGCTTATTTATTAAATTTATACTTAGTTGGTCGTAATTATGGTCTTGATGATTGATTGGTATATAAAAGCCAGCACCAGCTTTAATAGATATAGAAATACCTACTAATTTTGCTGTCATTGAATTTAATGAGGTTGTTTCTGTATCAAGAGAGAATATTCTAGTTCCATTAATTAATCTTGTTAAATCCTTTAAGGCACTTTCAGTATTAATTAAAATATAATCTTTCGTGCCTACAAAATTTGTAACCTTTTTTTCTTTGATTATTTCTACAACTGAGGCAGGATCGGAATTAATTTGATCTAAATCTTTTAACCAATTAGAAAAATTAAATTTTTTATATAGAGAAATTAATAGCTCATGATTTTTTGGCTTTCTTGATAATTCGTCCCATATAACTGGTATATCTAGGTCAGATTTAAGAGTTATTAGATTTTTCCCCGTAGCTAGCCAATCTTTTGATTTTCTTAAATTTTCCCCTACAGCACCAGTTATTTCATCTGCATGCTCTATGATTGAGTCGAGTGTTTTATACTTTTTAAGCCATTTTAGAGCAGTTTTTGGCCCGACTTTATCAACCCCTGGAACGTTATCAGCCTTATCACCAATAATTGTTAAATAATCTACGATTAGCTCTGGTGGAATACCAAACTTATTCTTTACTCCTTCAATATCTAGCTCCTCATTAGTCATTGTATTAATCAACTTAGTTTGCTTGTTAACTAATTGTGCTAAATCCTTGTCCCCGGTTGATATAACTACCTCAATACTGTCTTTATTAGCTTTTTGAGTAAGCGTTCCAATAACATCGTCAGCCTCAACCCCTGACTGGATGAGAATAGGAAATCCCATTGCTTCAATAGCCTCCTTGAGAGGCTCGATCTGAACAGCAAGATCCTCTGGCATTTTTGGTCTATTTGCCTTGTAGTCAGGATAAATATCATTTCGGAATGTTTTCCCTTTAGCATCAAAAATACAAACGCTATAATCAGATGGATATTTTTTATGAATATGCCTTAGCATGTTGAGGACACCATAAATTACTCCTGTTGGCTCATTATTAAGGCTCCTAAAATCAGGCATAGCATGAAATGCTCTGTATAAATAAGATGATCCGTCAATCAATAATAATTTTTTCATATTTTATGTCGTTCTCATAATGGGTGTAAATATATCAATTTGATTCATTTTTAATTAGTAGTAAAACTAAGTTTTTGATAAGATCATATTTTATCTTTAAACTAAGGTTATAAATGATTAAATATCTATTTAGTTACATTTTTTTAGTAATTGCATTTTCTGCGATAGCTGAAGATACTGAAGTTCTGGAAAATATACCTCCACCGCCTTCATCGGTAGACTCATATTATATTGGAGAGCCCGAAGTAATAATCAAGAAGGAAGGAACAAAAACTCTAGAGGAATTTCGAATAAATGGGAGGCTATATATGATTAAAGTAAATCCAGATCACATGCCATCCTACTATCTATATAAAGACACCTCTGGCGGAGCCTGGGTTCGACACAATACCCAAGACCCGATGATTGTTCCACAATGGGTAATTCTCAGATTTTAACTTTCAATAAAAATATATTAAATTCTTAATGGCTGTTTATACTCCAATTGATCAAAGTGAATTGCAGGGCTGGCTAACAAATTTTTCTGTTGGTACCTTGAAAGATTTTAGAGGGATATCTTCAGGTGTAACTAATACTAATTATCTTGTAGAAACTGAAACTGATAAATTTATTTTGACAATTTTTGAGGATAATGAAAGGGAAGAGCTACCATTTTTTTTTGATTTAATGGGGTTCTTAGCAAGCAAAAGTTTCTCTTGCCCACTTCCAGTTAAAAATAATAATAATTTATATCTGACTCCCATTAAAAATAAACCAGCAGTATTAGTATCTTTTTTAATGGGGGCCTCAAAAGAAGATGTAACTGAGAGCGATTGTTACGAGGTCGGTGTGTCATTAGCTAAACTTCATAGTTCGGCAAAAGATTTTCCTGGGAAGCGAAAAAATAATAGAAATATTGACTGGATAAGTGATAAATTTAATGATTTAAAGGCAAGTTTATCGAATTCAGATAAGAGAATTATTGAGCTAGAGATTTATTACCAGAAAAATATTCCTATAGATGGATTGCCAGTCGGGATTATTCACGGAGATCTATTTAGAGACAATGTTTTTTTCCATGAAAATAAACTGTCAGCATTTATTGATTTTTATTATGCCTGTAATGACCATCTTATATTAGATGTGGCAACTGTTATTAATGATTGGTGCAGTGACCCTCAGGGAGTAATTGAAAAAGAAAAATTTGATTTATTTCTAAGTGGCTATCAGTCACTTAGAAAGCTTGATGGTCTAGAGTTTGAATCTCTTGCAAATTTCTTGAGACTTTCTGCATTAAGATTTTGGGTGTCCCGTCTCGATGCTTATTATAATATTTTAGAGGGCGAAAATATTTTAATAAAAAATCCAGATTACTTTAAAAAAGTTTTATTAGATAGGCAGGGCGTATGAAAAAATCATTAAATAAAAGTTACAAATGGATTCTATTGAGTTTAAATTTATTTAAGCTTTCATTGGGTCCATCTTTATTCCTTGGCATGTCTTATTTACTCATCTACTTAATAATACCTGTTATGCCGTCTACGCAGATTTTAGGCCCTATTACTATTTTAATATGGCCATTTGTTACGGTGTTTATCTTATATTTTTATTTTTGCGTATATTCAAAAAAGAAATTTGAAGCCTCAGATGCATTTAAAATATTTTCAGAAAACCCCAAAGGTTTATTTTTTATGTCAATTGTGTCTGCTTTTTACGCCATTATTATTGGAATTTTGGTTTCTAGTGATTTTGAGTCAATTACAAAAGCCTTACAATTAAAAGAAGGGAATGAAGTAAATCCATTCGACTTTGGAATCTTATTATTGAAATTATTAATAATGGGAATTCCATTCTATATGGCGACATGGTTTTCACCACTACTCATTGCTTCTCATAAATATGGATTGTTGGACGCTATTAAATCAAGTTTTGCAGGGTCATTAATGCACATTTTACCTTTGTTTTTTTCTTGGCTAGGTATAACGCTTGGCTTTCTTGGGTTAGTAATAGCAGTTACATTCTTATTTTCTTCGATGACATTTCTTGGATTGACGTTAGTGTCTTTTCTCACTAGCCTTTCTCTACTTTTCTTAATGGCATCTTTTGTAGCAATTATGTTTAGCTTTCAATTTATAACTTTTATTGATATTTATAAAAAATTTACTAACTAAGCTTCGCTTAATTTTGCATATTCCATAGCCAGCCATTTAATGCCATGATCCGAAAATTTTATTTGAATTCTTAAATCATTTTCATTACCCTCATATCCAGTTACCATACCTTGTCCGAATTTTTGATGTGAAACTATTGTTCCAATCTTCCAAATATGTTTTGATTCTGAATAAGGTGCAATAAGTGGTGCTGAATAATGGAGTCCTGTATCTTTTGAAGAGTTGAGGCGTTTAATTAAATCCTCTGGTATTTCATCTAAAAATCGAGAAGGCTGATTGTATCTAGGTTGGCCATAAGTCATTCTAGATTGAGCAAGGCTTAAATATAACTTATTGCGTGCTCTAGTAACTGCTACATACATTAGTCTGCGCTCCTCTTCTATGCCTTTCTGTTCAAGTAAGCTTCTTTCATGAGGGCATAAGCCATCCTCTAACCCAGTAATAAATACTACATCAAACTCCAGGCCTTTTGATGAGTGTATTGTCATTAGTTGAAGAGCATCATCGCTGGCTGATGCCTGAAGCTCTCCACTTTCTAGAGATGTGTAGTCTAGAAACTCTGCTAATGCCAAAGATTGATTATCAGTTAAAACATGCTCTGGACTTTCTTCTCTACTATCAATCATATAAGATTTAGCAGCAGAAACTAATTCATCTAAGTTTTCTATTCTTGATCCACCATCTTTATCCTTTGCATAGTGATCTTTAAGCCCAGAATATGTATTGATACAATCTATTGACTCGTCAATTCCAGTGCCATGTATTTGATCCTCAAGATTTTGAATTAAACTTACAAAAAGAGAAATTTTGGGACTTTTATTTTCTACTGAAAATGTTTTTGCTGCCTCCCACATCGAACAGTCATTTATTTTTGTGTAATCATCTAATTGTTCAATGGATCTTGCACCAATACCTCTTGGTGGAAAGTTAACTATTCTAATAAAAGCATTATCATCATTTTTGTTAGATATTAATCTTAGGTAGGCTAATGTATGTTTAATTTCTGCCCTTTCGAAGAACCGTAAGCCTCCGTAAACTCGATAAGGAATTTGGTTAGTGACCATTGCCATTTCAATCACTCTGGATTGTGCGTTATTTCTATAAAGAATAGCAATCTGATCATATCTTGAGCCTGCTCGATGCATCATTTTAATTTCATCAACTAAGTAGGATGCTTCGAGTCGGTCGTCTAATGCGGTATATTGACGAATAAGATCACCATCGCCTGATGATGCCCACAGATTTTTACCTAACCTATCTTTATTGTTTTCAATGATTGCGTTAGCAGCATTAAGAATATTATTTTTAGAGCGATAATTTTGCTCTAATTTGATGACATTTTTTATCTTAAAGTCTTTTTGTAAGTCCTTCATATTACCGGGACTTGCTCCTCTGAAACCATAAATTGATTGATCGTCATCACCCACGGCAAAAATAAAACTTTCATTTGAGGTAAGTAGTTTAAGCCATTGATATTGAAGTTTGCTTGTATCTTGAAATTCATCAACTAAGATATGTTTAAATGTAGTTTGGTAGTGCTCTCTGATGGCTACATTTTTTTGAAGTAACTCAAGACAACGAAGCAGTAGCTCAGCAAAATCCACAACACCCTCTTTTTTGCATTGCTTTTCGTACATACTATAAGCTTCATTCTTTTTCTTTGAGATTTCATCAAAAGCTTGGTAATGAGAAGATCGAACTCCCTCTTCTTTATTGGCATTAATAAAATATTGCAGATCTTTTGAGGTAAAAAGTTCGTCATCTATGTTCATGGACTTCATAACTCTTTTGATGGCAGATTTTTGATCTGCACTATCTAGAATCTGGAATATTTCTGGGAGGTCTGCATCTTTATAATGTTTCTTAAGGAAGCGATTACATAAACCATGAAATGTTCCAACCCACATACCCCGAGTATTTATGGGTAGTTGAGAGGAAATTCTGATTAACATTTCTCTGGCAGCCTTATTAGTGAAAGTTACAGCAAGAATGCCACCTGGGCTAGTAGTTTGATTGTGTATTAACCAAGCAACTCTTGAAGTTAATACCTTTGTTTTTCCACTTCCTGCCCCAGCTAGAATTAATGCTGATGCATCAGATATAGTGACTGCCTGAATTTGTTTTTCGTTAAGATCTGCTAGGTTAGGACTTTGGTTTGTTAGTTGATTCATTAAATCGTATGCTACAGGAAATATTTTTTAATAGTTATTAGAGCGAACTTTTTTTATATTAGCTGGTCAATCAGTGGTAAGAAGTTGATGTAATGTAATCCTCCCATTACTTGCTCAACAAAAAAAGGCCTCACAGGAGGCCTTTTTTTTATTTCTAAATTTCTATTACATCATTCCACCCATTCCACCCATTCCACCCATTCCACCCATTCCACCCATATCTGGCATTGCTGGTGCTGCTGAGTCATCCTTTGGGAGGTCTGCAATCATACATTCCGTAGTTAGCATAAGACCTGCAACAGATGCAGCATTTTGCAATGCTGATCTTGTTACTTTGGTTGGATCTAAAACACCCATCTCAACCATGTCTCCATATTTTTCATTGGCCGCATTAAAGCCATAATTGCCTTTACCTGCACTTACATTATTTACTACTACAGATGGTTCAATTCCTGCATTAGAGACAATTTGACGAAGTGGATCTTCAATTGCACGAAGTACAATTTGAATCCCTGCAGTTTGATCAGGATTTTCACCTTTGGTTTTTTTAATGGCATCTATCGCTCTAATTAAAGCAACACCACCACCAGGCACGATACCCTCTTCAACGGCTGCTCTTGTTGCATGAAGGGCATCCTCTACTCTAGCTTTCTTCTCTTTCATTTCGATCTCTGTTGTTGCTCCAACCTTAATTAATGCAACACCACCGGCAAGCTTCGCCACTCTTTCTTGAAGTTTTTCTTTATCATAATCACTTGTTGATTCTGCAATTTGAGCTTTAATTTGGCCAATACGAGACTTAATATTAGCTTGGCTACCAGCACCATCAATAATGATCGTATTTTCTTTACTAACTTCAATTTTCTTTGCGCGACCTAAATCTTCAAGTTTAATATTCTCTAAAGTAAGCCCTACTTCATCAGAGATAACTGTACCACCAGTTAATATTGCTATATCTTCAAGCATGGCTTTCCTTCTGTCGCCAAAACCAGGAGCCTTGACTGCCACTGTTTTAATAATGCCTCTGATATTATTAACAACTAGTGTTGCAAGAGCTTCACCTTCTAACTCTTCTGCAATAATTAATAATGGCTTACTTTCTTTTGCAACTTGCTCTAATGTTGGAAGTAAGTCTTTAATATTTGATATTTTTTTATCATGTAAAAGTATGAATGGATCATCAAGCAATGCAATCTGCCTATCATTATTATTAATAAAATAAGGAGATAGATAGCCTCGGTCGAATTGCATTCCTTCAACAACATCTAACTCATTTGCAAGGCCAGAACCATCTTCAACAGTTATTACACCTTCTTTTCCTACCTTATCCATAGCATCTGCAATAATTTTACCTACTGATGCGTCTGAATTTGCAGAGATAGAGCCTACTTGTGCAATTTCTTTACTTGTATTACATGGTTTACTTAAAGTTTTAAGCTCATTGACAGCAGATTCGACCGCTTTATCAATGCCACGTTTTAGGTCCATAGGATTCATTCCGGCTGCCACAGATTTCATACCCTCACGAATAATAGCTTGAGCTAGAACTGTTGCGGTAGTTGTTCCATCACCAGCATTATCTGATGTTTTTGATGCGACCTCTTTAACCATTTGAGCGCCCATATTTTCAAACTTATCTTGTAATTCAATTTCTTTTGCTACAGATACACCATCCTTGGTAATCGTTGGTGCGCCAAATGACCTTTCAAGTACTACATTTTTACCCTTAGGCCCTAACGTTACCTTAACTGCATTTGCAAGAGTATTGACTCCTTTTACCATTTTCTGACGAACATCATCGCCAAATCGTACGTCTTTTGCTGCCATTTATTTTTCTCCAATATTTATTAGTGATAAATTCAATTATTCAACAATGCCCATAATGTCTTCTTCTCTCATTACAAGGACCTCATCTCCGTCTACCTTAACTGACTGACCTGCATATTTTCCAAACAGGACTTTATCTCCGACTTTTACATCTAGTGCTCGAACTGATCCGTCTTCAAGTACTTTTCCATTCCCTATAGCTTGAATTGTTCCTTGGTCTGGTTTCTCAGCAGATGCGCTGTCTGGAATTACAATGCCTGAGGCTGTAGTACGTTCTTCTTCAAGACGCTTTACAATTACACGATCATGTAAAGGGCGAATTTTCATTTGTAAGTTCTCCTAGTAGTGTATTCTTTAATAAAAGTTGTTCTGTATTAACATAAGAAATTAGCACTCATGTTAATAGAGTGCTAATAATAGGGACGAATGTTCTAAAATTCAAGGGCTAATCCGTTAATTAACATATAAATAATTGTTTTTATTAGAAATGTTTGAAAAGAAAAATTATAAACTTGTAGGTGAATCCTCTTTACTAATATCTCCTGTGACTTTAGGCACAATGACTTTTGGCGAGCAAAATAGCCAAAAAGAGGCTCTAGATCAGCTAGATTATTCTTTATCAAAAGGTATTAATAGCTTCGATGTAGCTGAGTTATACCCAGTACCCCCCAAAAAAGACACTTATTCAAGAACAGAAACAATTATGGGTAATTGGATAAAAAAGCAAGCCCGAGACCAAATCATAATTTCGACGAAAATTGCCGGACCAAGAAGGGGGTTAGATTGGATAAGGGGTGGCCCAGAATCTCTAGATGAGAAAAATATTTTTAGAGCGGTTGATGATTCATTAAGAAGAATGCAAACAGATTATGTTGATTTACTCTATCTTCATTGGCCAGAAAGAAATGTTCCTATGTTTGGGCAGTATAAATTTGATCCGCTAGGAGAGTATAAGGAAGACAAAAAAATTGACTGGGTTACTATCGAGGCACAATTAAATTCATTAGAAAGGTTAGTAAGCTCTGGAAAAGTTAGGTTTATTGCACTTTCAAACGAATATCCTTGGGGGGTAATGGAATTTTTGAGGATTGGCAGAGAAAAAAATTTACCAATTATTTCTTGTATCCAGAATGGATATAGTTTAATAAATCGTATAGTAGAGCTTGGATTAACTGAGATATTGTATAGAGAAAATATAGGATTTATGGCGTATTCACCATTAGCATTTGGTCATTTGACGGGAAAATATATACTAGATCAGTATACAAAAGGGCGGGTTACGTTATTTGAGGGTTATGCTCAGAGATATAATAAGCCCGGCGTATTTAATGCGGTTAAGAAATATATGGAGCTAGCAGATAAATTTAATTTTACACCCACAGAGATGGCACTATCATTTGTTTACCATCAATGGTTCGTAACTAGCACAGTTGTTGGAGCAACTTCAATTAATCAACTAAAGCAGAATCTTGAAGCATTTAAAATAAAATTGCCATCTGAATTAATAGAAGAAATTGAAATGACTCATTTGAGTTGTATGAACCCAGCACCATAAAATATATGAAAAATGAAGAATTAATCAGTCGAAGTATTAAGTCAGTATGGCACCCATGTACCCAAATGAAGCATCATGAGATTACCCCCTTAATTCCGATAAAAAAAGGAAGGGGGAGTTGGCTATTTGATTTTAATAATAAAAAATATCTGGATGCGACAAGCTCTTGGTGGGTAAATTTATTTGGCCATAACAATAAAGTAATAAAAAAATATATAAAAAATCAGATTGATCAACTTGAACATTCAATGATCTCTGGTCTTACGCATGAGCCAGTTGTTCGGTTATCTGAAAAATTAAATCATCTAACCGGATTGGGCCATTGTTTTTATGGAAGTGACGGCGCAAACGCAGTTGAAATAGCATTAAAAATGAGCTCTCATTTTTGGAAGCAAAAAGGTAATGATAAAAAAACAAAGTTTGTCTATCTTAAGAATAGTTATCATGGGGAAACTTTAGGCGCACTCTCTGTTACTGATATCAGTTTGTTTAAAAAACAATATAGTCAAATTATGAAAAACCATATTCAGGTAGATTCTCCAGATTGGCGTTTGGGAAAAGATAATGAAAGCCCAAAAGAAATAGCAATAAATAAAATTATTTTACTAAAAAATATATTTGAAAAAAAACATTCAACAATTTCTAGTATTATTATAGAGCCTCTTGTTCAATGTGCAGCAGGCATGGCAATGTACGATCCTGAGTACATAAAAGGGGTGAGAAAATTATGTGATCAGTTCCAGGTTCATTTAATTGTAGATGAGATAGCTGTTGGATTTGGTAGAACAGGAAAAATATTTGCTCATCATCACGCAAAAATAAAGCCAGATTTTCTTTGTTTATCTAAAGGATTAACTGCGGGTTATCTTCCACTTTCTGTGACCCTTACAACAGATAATGTCTATGATGCTTTTTATGATGACGATATAAAAAAAGGATTTTTACATTCACATAGTTATACAGGTAATCCCTTAGCATGCAGTGCTGCCCTAGGAATGCTATCAATTTTTGAGGCAACAGACGTTTTTCATGAAAATAAAAATAAAGCTGTGAAAATTAATCTCTTATTAGAGAATTATAAAAATTATCCAATTAAAGATCTTAGGAATATTGGAATGATTTGGGCATTTGAATTAGATCTAAGCATTGATATTAATAAGGTCACTGCGTATTGTATTAATCATGGATTACTTCTCAGACCAATTAGAAATACTATTTATTTTATGCCACCTTACTCCTTAAGTGACCAAGAAATAAAACATATGATTGGTGTTACTGAGAATGGAATCAAAGAAGCATGTCTCTAACCCAAAAATTATTACTATCTGTATTCATCCTAGTATTTACTTTATTTGCGCACGCTGAACGATTAGATAGCCTTCAAAAAGTTATTAATAAGTATGGATTTAATGAATCTGAGTTTAGTTTTGGTGTTGTAAATTTAAAGAATAATCAAGTGATCGGTTTGCATAATGAAAAAATTTTATTTAATTCTGCGTCACTTGTAAAAATTATTACTACATATATTGGCCTAAAAGAATTGGGACCAAATTTTCGTTGGCGCTCAGATTTTTACTATACTGGATATATTGTTGGGGATACACTAAAGGGAGATATTGTATTTAAGGGCACAGGAGATGCTTCTTTTTCTGTCGAAGATCTGGAGGGCATGATCAGGGAAATACAAGAAAAAGGAATAAAAAGAATAGAGGGAAATTTACTTTTTGACACTAGTTATTTTGGGTTAATTCCAAATGAAGTAACCTTTGATAATAATCCAATGAGAGCGTATAACGTGGTTCCTAGTGCAATATCTCTTCAGAGTAATACGATTAATTTTAGTTTTAATAGCCAAAAAAATAAGGTCAAGATTGAGACTAAACCTAATATTAAAACTTTAAAAATTATTAATAATATTAAAAGCACCAGAGAAAAATGCCTGAGTTGGCGTGAAAAATTACTTTATAAGACGGAAATTACCGAACAGCAAACATTCTTATATTTTAATGGTAAATTTAGTCGAAATTGTAAGGCTAAACAACTAGATTTGGCTATGCTTGATTGGCAAACGTATTTTTATCATACCTTTAAACAGAAATGGATTGATAATAGTGGTTGGTTTAATGGGTCTTTCATTCATACTTCCAAAGCTTTAGACGGTAATAAGTTGCTAGCAAGTCATTACTCAGACTCTCTCGTCGATCTTATTCGAGACACCAATAAATACAGTTTAAATTTAATGTCTAGGAATCTAATGCTGACAATAATTGCCAATGAGAGTTATGTTCAGCCAACAGAGGCAATGGTTAATTCATATATAAAAAATTGGCTAGTTGAAAATCAAATTGATAGCGAGGGGTTGTTTATTGATAACGGGGCCGGGTTATCAAGAAATATTAAGATAAGCATTAATCAGTTTTTAATAATTCTTCAAAAAATATACTATGATCCGATGATGCCTGAAATGATATCCTCATTTCCGATAGCTGGAATTGATGGAACATTAAAAAGAAGAATGAAGAATTCACCTATTAAGATGAACGGACATTTTAAGACAGGGTCAATGAATGAGGTCAGTGCTATAGCAGGATTTTTTTTAAATAACGAAAAAGAAATGAATGTTTTTGTATTTATGATGAACGGAAAAAAAGCAAAGATGTCTCAAAATTTTCAAGAGGCATTAATTGAATCCATTTTTTAAAATAATGTAAGGATAATTTATATGGTAAAAATATTGTTAATCACAATAATGACATCGCTAGTAGTTAATATTGCTAATGCAATTGAAATTAATTTAAAGGAAGAAATTAAAATGGAAGAAAAAATTACAGAATTAACTAAAAATGATATTAAGTTGGGTGAGGGCCGAGAAGCAGAAAAAGGATTATCAGTTACCGTTCACTATACTGGTTGGCTTCATGATGCTGAAGCAAAAGATGGTAAAGGAAAAAAATTCGATAGCTCACTTGATCGTCAAGAGCCTTTAAAATTTACATTAGGTGTTGGTCAAGTAATTAAGGGATGGGATGAAGGAGTTAACGGTATGAAAATTGGTGGACACAGACTTATTACTATCCCTGCAGACATGGGTTACGGAAGTAGGGGGGCGGGTGGTGCAATTCCTCCAAATGCTGACTTAATATTTGATGTTAAATTGTTAGGAATTGACTAAATGCAGGTAAAGGTAACATGGGTTGATGGCGTATGCTTTTCAGGCGATTCAGATTCAAATCACTCGGTAAAAATGGATGGCCCTTCTGAGGCTGGCGGGCTAGATAAAGGTATGCGACCCATGGAACTTTTGCTACTCGGTATGGGTGGTTGTACCTCGTTCGACGTAGTGACTATTTTAAAAAAATCGAGGCAAAAAATTGTAGATTGTGAAGCATTAATATCTGCAGAGCGATCGAAAAATATACCAAAGGTTTTCACAAAAATACATATTCATTTTGTTATAAAAGGGAATAATTTAGATAATGAAGTTGTTGATAGGGTTATTAAGCTGTCAGCAGAAAAGTATTGCTCTGCTACAATTATGCTTAGCAAGTCAGTTGAGATTACTCACGATTTTGAAATCATAGAAACATCTAGCGCAGTTATTTAATAATCTTAATTTTTAGAGGTTCTTCATTTTTGATGATATCCAAAAGCCGATCTATATTTGGATGTTTCCCAGGATAATTCTTAGCTTCTTTGCTGTGCTCAGAATATAACTCAATTCCTTTTAACGCAGCATCTATACTCAATTCACCAAAGTTTAAGTATAAATGTTGATAGAGCTTTATTGATCCAAGGCTTCCTGGTATGTTGTTAATAGAGCCAACAATCTCTCCACTCTTGTTAGATAGTATTATTTTTTTAACATGAGAAGCATCTTCAAATTTTTCAAGTGTGTCTTTAAATTTTTGCATATTATTTAGACTTTATAAGTTACTCCGGTCATTATTTTTGATGCTAAACCCATTATCTTTTTAATTGCGTTTGGTAATTCAACTCCACCCATTTCTACTGCAGATTTTTTATGAGCTTCTTCTTCTTCTTTCATTGATTTGATTATCTTGAGTGTTTTTTTATCTGAAGGATTTAGTTTTTTAATATGTGACTCAAGATGAAGTGCAACCTGACTTTCGGTCTCGGAAAGAAAGCCTAGATTATATTTCTCATCGACAACACTTGCTAGTGCACCAATACCAAATGAGCTTATATACAAAAATGGATTAAGCTTGCTTTTTGAACCATTTAACTCATTAATTCTTGATTCACACCAAGCGAGATGGTCAATCTCCTCTGTGGCAGCTTCCGTTAACTTATTCGCAATATCTTTATTTTTATTGAAAAAAAGCTGTCCGCGATAGAGGCCTTGCGCACAGATTTCCCCAGAGTGGTTTACTCGCATATATCTAGAGTGAATTTTTTTTTCTAAACTACTTAGTGAGGATGATTCAAGTATGTCTTTATCAGGTCTATCGCGATTCTGCTTAGTAGGAGTGCTTAATAACTTGAGCCCTCTATCAATTTCAATTAGTATCCGGTCAATCATAGAAATATAAATTATTTAGTATTTAAATTCTTATTTTATACCTAGACCAAAAAAAATGTATATTTCTTATTTAAATAAATATTAATTTTTTTGGTATAAATCTATTCCTTTGAGAATATTAAGTGCTTCATTGAATTGTTTGTCATCTTTACCACCCAATTCAACTGGCTTAAAGCTTCTTAATGCCTCACCTCCATCGCTTGTTGGTGCTTTAACAGAGGATTTATCACCTGAATTTTTCTCTTCTTTCTTTTTCTTATCTTGAGGGTTGGATAAGGTATTTGTTAAATCTGCTTCTCTAATTGCAAGAAATTCACTTCCATCCTTAACAATTATATCAGGATCAATTCCTTTGCCTTGTATTGATCTTCCATTAGGAGTGAAGTATCTAGCGGTTGTTAATTTAATTGCCGTGCCATTATTCATAGGTAATATTGTTTGGACAGACCCCTTACCAAAACTACGTGTCCCAACTATTAATGCTCTCTTATGATCCTGCAAAGCCCCCGCAACAATTTCTGAGGCGGATGCTGAACCATTATTTATGAGAACAACTAATGGGGTGTCTTGGATATCCTGCGGTAGTTTTTTGATGTAATTATTTTTTGGGTTGTCGCGAATAAAATTTTCTGGGGCAGTTGTAAGTTTCATCCTTGAATCTGGCGTCCTTCCTTCTGTATAAACCACTAATTTATCTTCTTTCAGAAATGCCGCAGACACAGCAACTGAAGAATTCAAAAGGCCGCCTGGGTTATTTCTCATGTCAAGAATGATCCCATTAAATGCAAATTTATTTTCTTTTCGAAGCTTTGTTAATGCATTAGCTAGGTCTTGGCCAGTTCTTTCTTGAAACTGTGTAATTCTTACATAAGCATAATTAGGCTCGATTATCTTCGATTTTACGCTTTTAGTTTTAATTTTTGCTCTATTAACCGTTATAAAGAATGGGCCATCATTACCTTTTCTAATTACTTGAAGCTTAATTGATGTGTTGGGCTTACCACGCATTAACTTGACTGCTTCATTAAGAGTCAGTCCTTTGACAGACGTCTCATCTAGCTTAATAATAAGGTCACCACTTTGTAATCCTGCTTTATATGCAGGTGTATCTTCGATAGGAGAGATAACCTTCACGAAACCATCCTCCATACCCACTTCAATTCCTAGCCCACTGAATTCACCTGAAGTTCCTGACTGAAGATCCTTAAAATGATCAAGGTCTAAAAATGTAGAATGTGGGTCCAATCCAGATAACATTCCACTAAGCGCTTCATTAATTAGCTTCTTGTCCTCTATTTCTTCTACATAGTCTGATTTAACTTTTCCAAAAACTTCGGCAAAAGTTCTGAGTTCATCAATTGGTAAATTAGATGTCTTTGTTTTGTCAGCAAAGACTGGTAAATTAATACTGATTAGAAGGCCTATAACGCAGCCACCAAATATAAGGCTTATTTTTTCAAAATTAGATCGCATGTAAACTCTTTATAAATAATTAAATTAAAATGATTATCAGAATATACCTTATATTCACCGCTTATAAAATTGGAAACTACCCAAATGATAAAAAAATATATTATTACCATAAATTTTTGCACCAAATGTGGATGGCTTGCAAGAGCGGCATGGATGGCACAAGAGATCATCAATACTTATGTTAATGACATCCAATCAGTTAATTTAGTTCCTGTGGACGATGGTAAGTTTGAGATTTTTTGTGATAAACAAGCCATATTTATAAGGTATGAAGAAGGAAAATTCATTGAGATAAAAGAAATAAAGAAGCGAATCAGAGATTTTATAGACCCAGAAAGGTCGCTAGGCCATATTGATAGAAAGATTAAATAATGAAGAATGATCTAATTATCGATGAAATATTTAGTGATGATGGGGCCTTGCATGAAGTTATTTCTGATTATCGAAAAAGATCTGAGCAGCTAGATATGTCAAAAGCTGTTAATGCAACTATACAACAAAAAAATTCATTGATTGTAGAGGCTGGAACGGGAGTAGGAAAAACTTTTTCGTACCTAGTTCCAGCATTGATAAATGGAGGAAAAGTAGTTATTTCAACAGCTACTAAAAATCTGCAAGACCAACTATTTTTAAAAGATATTCCAACTATAAGGGACGCATTAAAAATTCCCGTAAAAATTAACATCCTAAAAGGAAGATCTAACTATATTTGTCAGTTAAGAATGGAAAATTCTCTAATTGAAGGGCAGTTTTTTAATAGAGAGGATGCATCATTCATTAAAAAAATTAAAACCTTCTCTGATCATTCTAATACGGGGGAGGTATCTGAAATAAATGATATTCCTGAAAATTCAACAATTTGGCCTTCTGTTACCTCAACAAAAGAAAATTGCTTGGGTCAAAATTGTGAATTTTCTAAATCATGTTTTTTAATTAAGGCCAGAAAAGAGGCGCTTGCAGCAGAAGTTTTGATTGTTAATCATCATTTATTCTTTGCTGACTTTATTCTAAAAGATGAAGACGTCTCAGAGATACTTCCTGCTGCGGACACAGTTATATTTGATGAGGCTCATCAAATTCCGGATGTTGGCTCAATTTTTTTTGGCGATAATTTTTCAACTATACAAATCCTTAACTTAGTTCAGGACATTCAATTATCCTTCAAAAATATAGCTAAAAATTTAGAGGAATTAGATGTTATCTGCAAAAATATTTTGATATTTATAGTTGAACTAAGAAATTACCTTGATCCTCGCAATGATCGAATTTCTTATAATAAAATACCAAATAAACAAGAATTCACCAAAAAATTAGAAGAAGTAATCGATGAGGTCGGTAAGTTATATAGATTTATAGATCTTCATAAAGACCAAAGTCCAGAAATGATAAAGTTGTCTGAAAGAATTAAATCGTTAGTTAATATTACTCAGATTTGGAGCGCAAATGATAGTAATGACTACGTTTACTGGCTAGATGTTTTTGCCAAGTCAATTCAATTTAATATTACTCCTATTAGTATTTCAGATCAGTTTAAAAAGCTTCAAGATAAAACCAAGGCTTCATGGATTTTTACATCAGCTACATTGGCAGTTAATGACAGCTTTGAACATTTTCAAACTATGATGGGGCTTGAAGAAGCTAGGACATTACAGCTTAAAAGTCCATTTAATTACAATGAAAATGCTTGCCTATATGTTCCGACGGATATGCCAGAGCCAAATACAGAGATGTTTAATCTAGCATTAATTAAAAAAGTTTTTCCTTTAATCCTTGCAGCAAAAGGTAGAACATTTATTCTCTCAACAAGCATTAAGTCAATGAATGAGATAACATCTTTTCTTAAAGATGAATTCGAGAAAAAAAATATTGAATTTCCAATTTTAACCCAGGGAATGGCCCCAAAAAATATGTTGTTAGATCAATTTAAATCTCATGGTAATGCAGTCTTAGTAGGGTCATTAAGTTTTTGGGAGGGAATTGATGTTCGTGGATCAGCATTATCGTTAGTTATTATTGATAAACTTCCCTTTCAGTCTCCTGGAGACCCTGTATTTGAATCAAAAATTAATATGCTGAAAGCTAAAGGAGGTAATCCTTTTATGAGCTTACAACTACCTCAGGCAATTATTACTTTAAAACAGGGTGCAGGCCGTTTAATTAGGGATGAGTTTGATAAAGGGGTATTAATGATTTGTGACCTTAGGATTATAAATAAGCCCTATGGGAAAAGAATATGGAGGAGTCTACCCCCCTTTAAAAGGACTCGAGATGAAAATGAAGTAATTGATTTTTTAAAAAGTTTATAATATCTAGATGCAAATACTATCTATAGATACATCAGGACAAATATTATCAATTGCGATTCTAAAAAAAGACGTAATTGAGATATCAGAATATCCATCAGGTAAAATGAATTCCGAAAAAATTCTTCCTGAGATCAAAGCAATGATGTCTCGCTTGTCTATTAATTTCTCTGATCTAGATGGGGTAGCGTTTGGAGCAGGCCCAGGTTCTTTTACAGGTATTCGCATAGCATCTGGAATTGCATATGGCATTGCTTATAGCTTAAATATTCCAATTGTAGGGATTAATACACTCGAAGCCTTGGCAACATTAATTGATAATAGGCACTGTATTTCTTGTATAGATGCAAGAATGAGTCAAGTCTACATTGGAGCTTATCAGGTCAATAATCTGTGTATTACTACAATTAATGAACCAGGATTATATGACCCAGAGGTGTTACCTGATATAAATTTTTCTGAGGCAACAATAATTGGATCAGGAGTAACAACCTATAAAAATCAATTGGCAAAAAAATATAAACATATAAATCTTAATTTTATTGAAAAAGAATTTCCATTAGCTGGAGTTATTGCTAAATTAGCATTACCTAAAATGAATAAAAATTTCAATTTAGATCAGGCTCAGCCAATTTATATTAGAAATAAAGTAGCTCAAACAATCCTTGAAAGAAATTCGTCTAAGTAAAAATTCTAATAATGGATTATTCAAAATTTAAATGCTGTGATGTAGAGCTATCTGATTTAAATGAGGTGGTAGTAATTGAGAATAATTCACATTTTTCTCCATGGTCAAAAAAAAGCTTTGAAGGGTCTATAAGAGCAAAAAATACATTTAAAGTTTTTTTAGAAGAAAAAAAAATTATTGGCTATTACATTGCATTAATTGCTCAAGATCAATGTGAGCTCCTAAATATAACTGTTACAAAAAGTTACCAAAGTTTAGGGCTAGGAAATTTTATGCTTGAACATTTAATTTTTTTTTGTAAGGCTAACAAAGTTGCTAATATATTTCTTGAGGTAAGAGTTTCAAATATTGCAGCAATAAGACTTTATGACAAGAATGGTTTTAATGAGCTAGGAGTTAGAGATAATTATTACAGAACCTTACATGGAAAAGAAGATGGTTTATTAATGGGGTATACCTTTGACTGATAAATTAGAAAATTCTTTGGTTTTAAAAGAGCTAGGATTTAATTCTATTTGGCTTTTAAAAGAAAAAGCTCATGAAGTAGAAAAAATTTATCATTCTTATATTTTGAATTTAACTGGTGCTAATATTTTATTTGTTGCCAGCTCAAATATTTCTGCAGGAACCGAAGAGGTGAGCTTATTCAAGAATATTGCATTGTATCTTCATAGCCAATCTGTAAATGAATCATTAAAATTTTCATTAAGTCTAGACTCTAATAAAATTAAAGAGACTATTGAATCAGCTAAATTTGATCATCTTTTTTTATTTTGCACCCAAGTAGATTTTTTAGATGAAGAATATCAATTAAAAAATAAAAATAAAGTATCCTTATCAGTACCGCTTAGTAAAATAATTCAAAATTCAGAGTTAAAACAAAAGTTGTGGCATGATATTCAGGTGTTATTAAATAAAGTAAACGGATAATAAATAATTAAAATGAAAGCTTCTAATTTTTACATTTCAACCCTTAAAGAAGCTCCTGCGGAAGCAGAGCTAATTAGCCATCAATTAATGATTAGAGCAGGACTTGTTAAAAGATTGGGTTCAGGACTTTATAGCTGGATGCCGATGGGGTTGAGGGTGCTGAAAAAGATAGAGACGATTATTAGGGAGGAAATGAATAAGGCAGGTGCTATTGAATTATTGATGCCAGCAATTCAGCCATCTGATTTATGGAAAGAAACTGGGCGTTGGGATGTTTTTGGGCCACAGATGTTGAAAATTAATGATAGGCATGATCGATCTTTTTGTTTTGGACCTACCCATGAAGAAGTTATTACTGACATTGTTCGAAATGAAATTAATAGCTACAAGCAGCTACCAATCAATTTTTACCAAATACAAACTAAATTTCGTGATGAGATTCGACCGAGATTTGGAGTTATGAGAGCCAGGGAATTTTTAATGAAGGATTCTTATTCTTTTCATGCGGATATTGAGTCCCTAAAAGATACCTATGAAAAAATGTATAAAACCTATACGGCAATTTTTGACAGAATTGGATTAAAATTTAGAGCAGTACAAGCAGATAATGGAGCAATTGGTGGGGATGGATCACATGAGTTCCATGTT
>Ga0307998_1000556_pt1 | contig 21172 bp, 14 predicted proteins | sample Davwhametageno37_FD_203147 | JGI IMG/M metagenome (GOLD analysis project Ga0307998, IMG submission 203147) | Marine microbial communities from Davis Island wharf, Antarctic Ocean - #37 | ecosystem: Environmental > Aquatic > Marine > Unclassified | place: Antarctic Ocean: Davis Island wharf... | reverse complement strand
GCAACCCTCAAAGCGCACCAATCTGCACGCAAAGGACGGCGCGCCGGAAATTCAGACATTCACAAGTGGTTGTTTTTGAAAGAACTTTTTTCGCGAAGCGCACCAATTTGCACGGAAAGTACGATCACCCCGATCTGCGCTCCGCCGTCAACGACATGCAGGCCGCAGTCGACAAGGCCGTGAAGATGCCCGCTGGCTACGCGGTGTCGTGGTCCGGCCAGTTCGAGTACCTGGAGCGCGCGACCGAACGGTTGAAGCTGGTCGTTCCCGTCACGCTGGCGGTCATCTTCGTGTTGCTCTACCTGCTGTTCAGGTCGTTCGCCGATGCGGCCCTCGTGATGGCGGCCGTGCCGTTTTCGCTCATCGGCGGCTTCTGGCTGATCTGGGCGCTGGGCCATTCGATCTCGGTGGCCACCGCGGTAGGCTTCATCGCGCTGGCCGGCGTGGCGGCCGAGTTCGGCGTGGTGATGCTGGTCTACCTGAAGAACGCGCTGGAGCGCCGCCTCGAATCCGGCGAGCCGATGAACGACGAAACCCTGCTGGCCGCGATCCGCGAGGGTGCTGTGCTGCGTGTGCGGCCCAAGGCGATGACCGTGGCCGTTGTGATGGCCGGGCTGCTGCCCATCCTGTGGGGCAGCGGCACCGGCTCGGAGGTGATGACCCGCATTGCCGCACCCATGGTGGGCGGCATGGTCACCGCGCCGCTGCTGAGCATGCTCGTCGTTCCTGCCGCCTGGTATCTGCTGCGTCGACGTGGCAATGCCGCGCGCAACCGTTTGTCTGCTGTTTCCACCCAACCCAACCAAGGAGCTAATCAATGAAAGTCTTGCATCCCCTCGCATTCGCACTGCTCGCCGCATCGGCCGCCGCCCAGGCCCAGATGTCGAAGGACGACATGTCGTCCATGAAGACGCCGGCCGCAGGCCAGCAAGCGGCCGTCATGCTGACCGATGCGGTCGTCCAGAAAATCGACGCCGCCAACGGTGTGATCGTGCTCAAGCACGGCGACATTCCCAACATCGCGATGCCGGCCATGACCATGGGCTTCGATGTCGCGGACAAGAAAATGCTCGACCCTGTCAAGGCCGGCGACAAGGTCCGGTTTCATGTGGAAGTCGTGAAAGGCAAGCTGACCGTGACGCACCTTGAGGCTGCGCGCTGAACCGCAAGATTTGCCGCGAACGCCAAGCTGGTTCGGTAGCTGATTGCGTCGAACCTGGCGCAATTGGACGCCATTGCTTTTGAGAGGCACCGTCACAGGCCGTCGAGTATTCCGCACCGCTGTGCGAGCTGACCGAGCAGCATTGGGCTCTGACAGGGCATGAAGGCTGAGATTGAAGCTTATGGTCTACCCTAATTTCGAACCGCTTCGATTTTCACGGAAACCAAGATCACCCCGCTTTGCGGCGGCGTGGTCCCGACTTCGAAGCGGCCGCGTCCCACCTCGAGCAGGCGTCGACGCACTGGATTCGGCACACCGCTGGAAGCCATCTGAGCGAAAAGGTCGACCTGAAAGTGGTCCGCGACAACCTGGGTCACGCCAACATCAGCACGACCAGCATCTATTAGCACACCGAGGACGATGCCCGTCACGATGCGACGGCGGCAGGGCATCGGGTCGGTTGGCGTTCGCCGTGATCACATGCGCCTCGTGACTTCTGGGGCACTCCTCGCACTATTTTCGCTTCCGCTTGCGCGTCGATTGGCAGTCAAGAAGCGCTAAGCGAACGACTTGCTCTGTAGCTCTTGCTACCAATTCAGGCGCCCTCGACATTGCGTCGGCCATCGAACCGGGCCGGTCGACAATACTGAAGTAGGCATCGATGCCGATTTCGTGCACTGTGTCTGCGCCGTCTCCGACTGACCCAACGATCGCGACGACGGGAATGCCGGCCTGTTTCGCACGGCGCGCCACCTCCGCCGGCAGCTTGCCGAACGGCGTGAGTCCATCGATGCTTCCTTCTGCGGTCAGTACGAGATCGGCGCGCTCGAGGAGTGCGTCAAAGTCCAAGAAGCGCGAAAGAATCGCGAACCGGGGGTAGAGGCGCGCCCCCAGAAATGCGTGCAGACCTGCACCCAGCCCTCCCGATGCACCTCCCCCTTGCATGGTGCGAACGTCGATCCCGAGATCGCGTTGGATAACTGCTGCCAGAGTCCCGAGGCCAATCTCCAATGTGGCGAGATCTTTGGGCAACGCTCCCTTCTGCGGACCGAAAATTCGCGAAACTCCGCGTCGTCCCAGCAGCACGTTGTCCCAGTTCACCGCCACGTCGATGCTGACATTGCTGAGGCGCGGGTCGCGCCCGGAGAGGTCGATGTGAGCGAGGCCGTCCAATGCCCTGCAGCCGCGGCCGATGGTTCGCCCTCTACGATCAGAAAGCCTGATGCCTAGCGCTTGGGCAAGACCGGCGCCGCCATCGTTTACGCCGCTGTCGCCGCAACCGATGAGCAATCGCTGGGCACCCAAATCCAAGGCTTCGCGCACCAGGTCACCTACACCGTAACTGGTGGTCCAGAGGGGATCTCGTTGGTCCACAGGTACGTGCCGTAGACCTGCAGCCGCCGCGATCTCAATCGCTACAGTTCCAACATGGACTCCGCCGAGCAGACCGAGATGCGCCTCCAGCGGCTGGCCCACAGGACCAGTCACTTGCACCGGACGCAGACGGCCACCTGTCAGCTGCACAAGCGTCTGAACAAAACCTTCGCCACCGTCTGCCATGGGCGCACACAGGATCTCGGCATCAGGGGCGGCCGCTCTTACTCCTCGCGCCATGCTCTCGATCAATTCAGCTACGCTCAGGCTCTCCTTAAAGCCACATGGTGCAAGCAGGATTCGCGGACGCATATTTTTTCGCCTTGCTTCAGCGGTCATGTATTCACTGCTGGCCGGCAGGTCTGGACAACGACGCGACGATCAGGCTTATCGCACCTCCCACGATAGCCATGTCAGCAACGTTGAACGCTGGCCAGTGCCATTGACGCAGATGGAAGTCGAGATAGTCGATAACCTGCCCGCGAATAGCCCGATCGAAGGCATTGCCCAAGGCACCGCCGAGGATGAGGCTGTACGCCAAAGCCTCAAGTCGTCGCGCTGGCCTTGCCAGTAGCCAAACCAGCCATATCGCGGCACCAACGGCGACAGCAAGTAGAAACCATCGTTGCCATCCACCGGCGTGCGCCAGAAAGCTGAACGCCGCCCCGGGGTTCAGGACGTGGACCAAGTTGAAAAAGGAGGTCACCTCATGGGACCAACCTAGCGGCGTCGTCATGTCAATGTAGCTCTTGACGGCTTGGTCGCCAGCAAACACTACAAATGCAAGGTAGTACCAGTGGGTTGAATACGCGTAGTGCATCAATTCTTCTTTATTCGTGCAGGCCAATCACGCTGGGCCGCTTGTTCAAGAGTTGCCGAACGACCCACTCGATGTCCTTGTGCATCGATCGGGGCGCCACAATCCCGCGGTCACCGCGTCGCTCTCGAGCGAGGCACAAGGAGCCAGATCAGGGCGGCCGAGATCTCGACGCATGCCCAGCCCAAGACGAAGCTGGCAACGACATCCGCTGGGAAGTGCGCGCCAAGCGCAATGCGCGACCAACCTACAGCGATAGCGAAGGCCAGAAGGCCGATTCGACCGGGCCAGCCCAGAACTGGCCAGATCGCCGCAGCCAGAACCGCTACGTAGGCGGCATGACCGCTTGGAAACGAATAGCGACTGTCCGGCATCCCTACGACTCGAAAAAAGCCTTCATCCAAGACCACTGCGGGGCGCGGGAATGCAAATGCCGTTTTCAATAGGGCTGCCGATGACATCGTGAGCACCAGGCCAAAGACAAACCTTCGCAGGGCCAGGTTCGCAGAACGGGCTGCATCTGGCGCGTGGCTTCGGCGCCAGGCTAGAAGGACTGCGACGATCGCCGGAGCACCCCAATAGCTACCGACCCAGCTCAAAGCTTCAGGCAGCCATAGCAGCTGATCGGGGACGGCCTGATTCAAAAACATGAACAGGTTCAGGTTCGCTCCGCCCCAGTCGTAGAGCCATTGCTTGAGCCACGCAGCAGAGGGCAACGTTGCGTGCACTGGGGGATCAGGCCTTCTGGGTCTTGAGTAGCCTCAGACCATTGAAAACCACCAGCAAGCTCGCCCCCATGTCGGCGAACACGGCCATCCACATGGTGGCATGCCCGGTGAACGTCAACGCAAGGAACACCGCCTTGATGCCCAGGGCCAGAACGATGTTCTGCGTGAGGATCGCCGCGGTGCTGCGCGACAGCCGGATGAAGACGGGGATCTTGCGCAGGTCGTCGTCCATGAGGGCGACGTCGGCTGTTTCGATGGCAGTGTCGGTGCCGGCCGCGCCCATGGCGAAGCCGATGTCGGCACGTGCGAGCGCGGGCGAATCGTTGATGCCGTCGCCCACCATCCCCACCTGGCCCTCGCCGCCAACAAGACTCTCGATGGTCTTGAGCTTGTCCTCGGGCAACTGGTCGCCGCGGGCTTCCGAGATCCCGACCTGGGCGGCGATCGCAGCCGCCGTGTGCTGGTTGTCGCCGGTCAGCATCAGCGTGCGCACGCCCAGCGCCTGCAGGTCGGCCACCGCCGCACGGCTGGTTTCCTTGACCGTGTCGGCCACGGCGAAGACGCCGAGCACGGTCTTATCGTCCATCAGCAGGATCGCGGTCTTGCCTTGGCGCTCCAGCGCTTCGAGCAGGGACTGAAGCGCCTCTTCGCTCAGTCCCAACTCCTTCGCGAGCCTGTGATTCCCCATGTGCAGCAGACGGCCGGCGATGCGTCCGCGCACGCCGCGTCCCGGCAATGCCGCGAACTCGTCGACTTCGTGCAGTGCGATGCCGTCCCGCTTCGCCTTGCGGGCGATGGCCTGGGACACGGGATGGTCCGAGCGCGCGGCAAGACTTGCCGCCCAGGCGGCAACCTCCTGCGCATCACCGATCAGGGGCACGTAGTCGGTCTGCTCGGGCTTGCCGTGCGTGAGCGTGCCGGTCTTGTCCAATGCGAGTGCCTTGAGCTTGCGACCGCCCTCCAGATAGACGCCACCCTTGATCAGGATGCCGCGTCGGGCGGCGGCGGCCAGGCCGCTGACGATGGTGACGGGCGTGGAGATGACCAGAGCGCAGGGGCAAGCGATCACCAGCAGCACGAGCGCCTTGTAGACCCAGTCGAACCAGGCGCCGCCGAAGGCCAGCGGTGGAACGACCGCGACCAGCACGGCCACCGCGAACACGGCCGGGGTGTAGACACGGGCGAACTGGTCGACGAAGCGCTGCGTGGGCGCGCGGCTGCCCTGCGCGGACTCCACGGCATGAATGATGCGCGCGAGTGTTGAATCGCTGGCGCCTGCGGTCACCTTGTACTCGAAAGAGCCGGTCTCGTTGATGGTTCCCGCGAACACCTGGTCACCTTCGGTCTTCTCGACGGGCAGGCTCTCGCCGGTGATGGGCGCCTGGTTGATGGTGGATTGACCCGCCGTGATCACGCCGTCCAGTGCGATGCGCTCGCCTGGTCGCACGCGAACCACGCCGCCCTTGGCGACCCCCTTGGCCGGCAGTTCCGTCCACGAGCCGTCGGGCTGCTGCACGGTCGCGGTCTCGGGTGCCAAGTCCATCAGCCCGCGAATGGCATTGCGGGCACGGTCCAGCGACTTCGCCTCGATCACCTCGGCCAACGCAAAGAGGAACATGACCATGGCCGCCTCGGGCCAGTGGCCGATCGCCATGCCGCCCGTGACCGCGATGGACATCAGGGCATTCATGTTCAGGTTGCGGTTTTTCAGCGCGATCCAGCCCTTCTTGTAGGTGCTGAGGCCGCCAGTGAAGATCGAGACCAGGGCCAGCACGATCACGGCCCAATGGTTGCCGTCGTTGACCCAGTACACGCCCTCGGCGGCCACCGCCGCAACGCCCGAAACCGCCATCGGCCACCAGTTGGTCTTCTGTGCGGGCGCCTGGGAGGCGTGCGGTTCATCCGTTGTCTGCACCTGCGTTTCCATGCCCAGCGACTCGATGGCCTTGACTGCGGGCTTGATCGCGTCAGGCGTGTGCCGGACAGTGAGCGTGCGTTGCATCAGGTTGAAATCCATGCCCTGCACGCCCGGCATGCCTTGCAGCTTGCCGCGGATCAGGCTTTCTTCCGTCGGGCAGTCCATTTTGGCAATGCGCAGCACGGTGGTGACCGCCTGGAGGTCCTGCCGCGAGGCTCGCATCCCGATGGAAGCCAGCGCCTTCTCGATCGGCGCCGTGGAAGCCAGGGTGTGGTGAACACCCAGCACGCGTTGCATCAGGTTGAAGTCCAGCGCGGTCACGCCCGGCTCCTTGCCCAGCCGGGCGCGGATCAGCGCTTCTTCCGTCGGGCAATCCATGTTCTCGATCCGGTACGTCACGCGCTCCCCGGCCGGCGGAGTGGAAACCGGGGGCACCGGCTGGTCTTGCAAAGCCGTGGGTTCAACTGCGGCCGCAGCGGCAGTGGGCCCTGTTTGGCTGGCGGTCTGCTCGCTGGCGCGCATGCCGATAGAGGCCAGGACCTGCTCCATCTGCGCACGCGCCTGTGCGAGGTGCTTCACCGCCAAGGTGCGCTCGGCCAAATCGAAGTCCAAGTCCTGGACTCCCTGGACCGCCCCGAGGTGCGAACGAATCAGCTTCTCCTCGCTTGGGCAGTCCATGTTCTCGATGCGGTAGGTCGTCAGCACAGCGGCTTCCCGGACGGCCTGGGCCTTCATGCCCACCGCGTTCAGCGCCTGCGCCAGGGAATCCGCCGAAACCTCACGGTGCGAAACGGTCAGTTGGCGTTGCGGAAGGTCGAACAGCAGCCGCTCGATGCCGGGCATGCCCTCCAGGGTTCGCCGCACCAGTGCTTCCTCGTTGCGGCAATCCATGTTGCTCACGTGGAAAACGGTGATCTCTGTGCTCGGCTTCTCACTGGCGCAGCCTGTCTGTTGGCCACTGCCGCCGGAGCAGCCGCATGTGTTGGGGGATTCTTTGTTCATAGAAGCTTCCATTGGCAGGGATTTGCCTACATTCCGTTATTGAACAACCTCTAGTAGGTATAGAGTCAAGATTTTTCGGAGGAACAACCATGATGCGGATCGGTGAACTGGGCAAAAAGGCGGACTGCCCAGTGCAGACCGTGCGCTTCTACGAGTCCGAAGGCTTGCTGCCTGAGCCTGCGCGCAGCCAGGGCAACTTCAGGCTGTACGACGATGCGCACCTTCAGCGCCTGCTGTTCATCCGCCACTGCCGGGCCAAGGACATGACGCTGGAGGAGATCCGTCAACTGCTGAGCTTCCGGGATCGGCCCGAGCGGGACTGCGGCGAGGTGAACGCGCTGGTCGACTCCCATATCGCCCAGGTACGGACCAAGATGAAGGAATTGCGCGAGTTGGAGCGCGAGTTGATGGATTTGCGGCGCTCCTGCGATACCGCCCGAACCTCGCGCGAGTGCGGCGTTCTCAACAGCTTGGCCGAACATGCCTGAAGCTCGAGGGTGTCATCGCCGCTGGAAGGTGTTCGGGTCCAGTTCCGGCGGCCATGCGCCGTGCTCCATCACGCCAAAGCGCCCGGTGCCGGCGTTCTGAGGCGGTGTACGGCCGAGGGCGTGGCCGACAGGAGCCAGCGCGAGCCGGACGACCTGCGCCGCTACCTCCGCAACGTTGCGGGTTCTCCAAGCCAGCCCGAGCATCGCGGCGTGGCTGCGCAGGTGCAGGCCAAGGTAAGGCTGCGCCACGACATGGCCCAACTCATGGGCACGCCACGCGGCGCGCAGATCGCTGGCGGCCTCGCGGGAAGCGGCAATGCCCGTCTCGCGCAGGAAGGCGGCGCGGGCAAGCCCATGGTCATCTGCAGAAACGTCTGCCGCCGCCGGCCGGCGGCGGAAGGGATAGACCAGTTGCGGGCCGTACTCCATCGGAAAACCCGCCTCCCTGAGGCCCACTTCGTTGGCGCCCAGTTGGTGCTTTGGCAGCCGGAAGGTTCCGAACAGGTGGTCCCAGAGCATCCAGAACTCGCCGTAGTTGACCTGGGCGTCTTCATACTCGCGCTTGTGGTGCCAGCGGTGGACTTCAGCGGCTCCGATCACGAATCGCAGCGGCCCGACCCGGTAGTCCAGGTTGGAGTGCTGGAAGGCCAGGTGCACGGCCAACAAGCCGAGCCATGCGCCGATGGCCAGTGCCGGTGCTCCCATCAGGACCACCGCGAGCAAGCCGGGTGCGGCCATCATCCCGGCATGCAAGGGATGCCGGCGCTCCCCGTTGAGCCAATACAGGCGCTCCGAGCTGTGGTGGATCGCGTGAAACCGCCAGAGCCAAGCCACGCGGTGACTCAGCCAATGGACGCTGTAGAGGCTCAGATCGAGTACCGCACCGACGGCAAGAGCTTGCGCCCAAAGCGGCCACTGGTCCGGCCACCATGTCCCGGCTGACCACAGCGGCGCCAAGGCAGCCACCACGCCGTGCACGGCGAGGAGAACAAGGAGGTTGACCGCTGCGTGGATGGCGTCGCACTTGCTGTCGCGGTGGTCGCGACTCCAGGCCGCATGAAAGGGCAGCCGCCGCTCCAGCAGGGCGACGCAAGCGAGCGCGGCGGCCACGGTGAGCGGCACCGTCGGGAAATACGGCCAGCCGGCCGCGAGCCCACCGAAGAGCACCACGGCGGTGGCGCCAAGGATCAGCGGGTAGCTGCCATACCGAATCACAGTGTCCAGGAACGGGCGTTTTGTCGTACTCATCTTTATGTCCTCAGAAGGGTCTGGCCAGGATTGGAAACCCTCTAGCTGATGTAGAGTCAAGCAGGTCTTAGAACGGACGCGGCAGGCCTCGCCTGGTGTCGGCGCCATCGCAACTCGCGTGCATCTGCGCTGGACTCTCCAGCCGCTGCAGGCCTCAGGATCCTGCAACGTGGGAGGAACAACGCATGCCTGAAAACGACAAGAATGACAAAGATGACGAGCTCGGCGGCCTCGATGCGAGCAACGCGGCAGACCGCAAGATTCTGCGGTCCGTGTTGCTGATCAACCTGGCCCAGTCCGCCGCGGGAATCAGCATTGGCCTGTGGGCTGCCTCGACGGCGTTGATGGGCGCCGGGCTGGACAATCTCGCCGACGCGTCGGTCTATGCGGTCAGCCTGTACGCCGTTGGCCGGGCGGCAATGGTCAAGGTGAGGGCGGCGCGGCTGTCGGGCTTCTTGCTCATCGGCCTGGCCGCGCTGCTGCTGGTGGAGGTCCTGCGCCGCTTCGCAGGAGGGGAAGAGCCTGTCGGCCCAGCCATGATGGCCATGGCCGCGCTGAACGCGGCTTTGAACCTGGTGTGCCTCAGATTGCTGCGCCGCCATCGCGGGGAGGATGTGAACTTCAAGGCGTCCGCGATCTTCACCAGCAACGACTCCATCGTCAATGGCGCGGTTGTGCTGTCCGGCGTGCTGGTGATGGGGTTCGGATCGAACATCCCGGACCTGGTGCTGGGCGTCATCGTGGCCGGGATCGCTGCGAACGGCGGCCGGGAAATCCTGCGCGAGGCGTCGCAAACGGCACGGCGCAACGCCAGCGCATGAGGCCCGCCGTCGCCCCGTGCCTCCCGAAGGTCATGCCGGCTGCAACCGCCGGCCTCTGTATGCATTCAACGCGAAACCCGAAACAGCGATCAGCAGAACAATGATCTGCGCCACCACGGTCTCGGCCGACGGGTACATGCCCAGCAATTCGATCCGCGGCGCCATGATGGGGCTGGCCCCCAGCCAGCCAGCCTCCTGCAGTCCCGCCACGCCTTTGCCCGCCAGGACAACGGCGAGCACAGCGACCAGGATCGAGCTGATGCTGAAGAACTTCCCGATGGGCATCCGGGCGCTTGTGCGCAGCATCACCCAGGCAAGGATCGCCAGCAGGCCCACGCCCAAGCCGAACCCACCCAGCAGGGCATTGCCGTTGCCGTCTGCCGACAGCGCGGAGTAGAAGAGCACGGTTTCGAATACCTCGCGGTAAACCGCGATGAACGACAGGCCAAACAGGGCCCAAGCCGAGCGCTTCGACATGGCCGAGGAGAGCTTTTCCTTGAGGTAGGCCTGCCAGCGGCCGGCGGCGCTCTTCTGATGCATCCACAAGCCCACGCTCAGCAGAACGAGCGCGGCAAAGAGGGACGAAAGTCCTTCGGTCACCTCGCGGCTTGCCCCGCTGATGCTCACGAAATAGGTTGCCACGGCCCAGGTCAGCCCGCCGGCGGTCAGGGCCACGATCCAGCCGCCATGCACGTAGCGCAGGACGTCTGGTCGATTGGCTTTCTTCAGGAAAGCCACCATGCCCACAACGATCAGCAGGGCCTCGAGGCCTTCTCTCAGCAAGATGGTCAGCGAGCCCAGGAAGGTGGTGAGCGGGTCCGCCGATTCGCCGCCCAGTTCCTTTTCTACCTCGGCAAAGAGGTAGTCCAGCTTTTGAGCTGCGGCCTCGGCTTGGGCCAGCGTGCCGTTGTTGATGGCCGAGCGATAGGCCAGCATGCCGCTCTCCACCTCGGTCAGGAGTGCCTTGTTGCGCGCACCCAGGGACGGCTCCAGCGGCTCGAAGCCATCAAGATAGGCAGAGAGCGCCAGTCGGGTTGCCGCAGGCTTGTCGCCCTTGCGAATTGCGGCCAGGCTCTCACCCAAGCGCGTGCGGGACAGGGTCAGCCCGCCGGCGTTGCCGGCTGCCGATGCCACCTCGGGTCGGCTGCGCACGAAGGCCGTCAGATCACGGGCCGCTTCGGATCCGATGCGGCCGGCCGCTGCAGCCTCGGTGCCCGTGGTCACCGCGGCCAGGTCGGCGAACTCCTTGCGGGCAGCGGCATCATGTTTCCACAGCTGCTCGCCACGTTCGCGCATGCCGGCGTCATGGGAAAGCGTGCCGGCAAAGAAAGCGAGCGCCCATCGGTCCTCATCGGGCAGCCCAGCAAAACTCGGCATCGCCGTGCCGGTAACGCCCTGGGAGACGACTTGATAGAGCGCCATGAGGCTTCGCGAGCGAGCACGTTCCCGGTCCGTGAAAGCGATCGGCGGTGGCTCCAGTTTGGCTGCGAGTGGTCCGTCGCCTCCACCTGCGGTGCCGTGACAGGATGCGCACTGGGCTTGGAAGAGCGCTGCGCCTCGCTTGAGGTCAGGCAAGGCCTTCGGTGCCACGGGAATGGGATAGGCGGCCACCAGCAGCGCCTCCGCTTCATGCGCCAGGCGCGCGACCTCTGCGCCATCTGCCTTGCTGGAGACAGCCTCCTGCAGTTTGGTGGCAGCAGTGACTACCGCGTCCTTGGAGGCATGCGCAGGAAGGCCGCGCGCCTGGGTCACCGCATTGGCAGTGAAATCGCGCATTTCCGCATATTCCGATTCCCTGACGATGGCGCCCTTGTCGACCGCACCACCGTAGTCCACGGCAACATAGTCCAGGAGTTGCCATAGCTGACGCGGTCCTTCGTCGGCTCCAGCAGGAGGGGTCTGCGCGGTGGCAGAGCCCATGAAACACAGCCCAACCCACAGAATCAATAGCAAGCGCTTCATTCTTCAATCAGCCTCAAATAAGAACGACAACTATTTTCGTTCATCCGACCGTGCTTTTGGCCAGCCTGCTGGAAGTGCCTACCTTTCGCCCGGCGAGCAGGTCTTCGATCGGCTACGCTGCGTGTCCAGATCGACCCTGACCAGCGGGAGCTTTGTGCCATGGCGAGCATAGAACGTACGGCTTACCCTCGATTTCCTCGAACGTTGACGCTCAAGGATTTGCAGTCGTCGTTCACGCCGAGGCCCCAGGAGATCGAATGGGTCCACCAGCATTCGCGGACGCAGGAACGTCGTCTGGCCTTGCTCGTACTGCTCAAATGCTTCGAGTTCCTGCGTCACTTTCCGGCGCTCGAAGTCATTCCTGTCGAGTTGGTCGAGCATGTTTCCGCCACCCTGGGCATGGCGCCGACCGAGAAGATCGAGTTCGCGTCCCTGGCCACGCTGTATCGCCACCACAAGGCGATACGCGAACTGCTCGGTGTCAAGCCCTACACCGATGAAGAGACAAGGAAGCTGACGAGCCGGATCGCCCAAGACGCCGCCGGCATCGTGGAGACCCGTGCGGACATCATCAACATCACGATCGAGGAGTTGGTGCGACTGGGCTACGAGCTGCCGGTGTTTCGAACACTCGACGAAATAGCCGAGCAGGCGCATTCGACCGCCGAGGCTGCCTTGCACAAGCGGATCACCCAACGCCTGACCCTGGCCCAGCGAAACTGGCTTGATCGGCTGCTGATGGCCGAACTTCCAGCCCGACGCACGCTGTACAACCAGATCAAGAAGTCTGCGAAAAAAGCCTCGCGCAAGCACCTCGACCTCCTGCTGGACCAGATGACCTGGTTGGAGTCCTTGCCCGACAGCGACACGCTGCTCGACGGCGTGCCGGCGACCAAGCTCAAGCACATGGCCGACATGGCATCCGCGCTCGATGCGGGCGACATGAAGGATCTGCTGCCAGCCAAGCGCTACACGCTAATCCTGGCCTTGGTCCGTCAGATGCGCGTGCGGGCGCGTGACGACGTGGCCGAAATGTTCATTCGCCGCATCGGAGCCATTCACAAAACCGCCAAGGAGGAGCTGCAGGTGATCCAGGCGCGCCAGCGCGAACTGAGCGAGGAACTGGTGGCCACGCTGGAGCAGGTGCTGGAGATCCTCGCCGAAAACCTGGACGACGCGAGCACCGGGCAGCGCGTGCGCGATCTGCTCGCTCCGCACGGCAACCTGGACCAGCTGAGGACGGACTGCGAAGCAATTCGCGTGTGGAGCGGCGGCAACCACCTGCCTTTGATCTGGAAGGCCTTCAGCAACTGGCGCGCGGCGATGTTCCGGATGGCGAAGGCGCTGCAGTTCGAGGCGGCCACCCAGGACCGCAATCTGCTCGATGCCCTGGAGGTCGTGCTGGCCAACGAACACCGCAAGGTCGAGTGGATCTCAGACGACCTGACGCTGTCGTTCGCCTCTGAGCGCTGGCGCAAGCTGGTGCGCCGTTCGCATGGCTTGGGCCCCCCGACGAACCGGCGCTACCTGGAGGTGTGCGTGTTCAGTTATCTGAGCGGCGATCTGCGCTCCGGCGATGTGTGCATCGAAGGCTCGGAATCCTTTGCCGACTATCGCGCGCAGCTATTGCCCTGGAAGGAGTGCGAAGCGCTTCTGCCGACTTACTGCGACCGGATCGGCATACCAGCCACCGCGGGTGACTTCGTCGACGGTCTCAAGCAGCTGCTCACCGAGACAGCCGAAAAAGTCGATGAAGAGTTCCCGCAGCATGCAGGAGACGTGGTGATCGGCAGCACCGGCGAGCCGACCTTGCGGCGTGTCGTTGCGCGCGAAGTGCCAGCGTCAGCCATCGCTTTGCACGCCGCTATCGAAAATCGCACGGTGCCGCGCAACCTGCTGGATGTTCTGGCCAACATTGAGCACTGGACCGGATTTACGCGGAATTTTGGTCCGCAGTCAGGCGACGATCCCAAACTTCGCAACGCACGCGAGCGCTACTTGCTGACCGTGTTCGCGATGGGCTGCAACCTCGGGCCCAACCAGGCCGCGCGCCACCTGTCCAATGGGGTGACACCGCATCAGCTGTCCTATGCCAACCAGCGGCACATGAGCCTGGACCAGTTGGACAACGCCTGCCGGGATCTGACCGAGCTGTACCTGCGGCTCGAGTTGCCCAAGCTATGGGGCGAGGGCAAGAAGGTGGCGGCCGATGGCACGCAGTACGATTTCTACGACCAGAACCTGCTGGTAGGCATGCATTTCCGGTACCGGCGCATGGGGGCGGTGGCTTATCGGCATGTGGCTGACAACTACATCGCGGTGTTCCGTCATTTCATACCACCAGGGGTGCTCGAAGCGGTCTATGTCATCGAGGGTCTGATGAAGGCGGGCCTGAGCGTGCAGGCTGACACGGTGTATTCGGACACCCATGGTCAGTCGGAAACGGTCTTCGCCTTCACGCACTTGGCCGGCATTCAGTTGATGCCTCGCATCCGGAACTGGAAGGACCTGCGCTTCTATCGACCCGAGAAGGGCACGCGCTATCGCCATATCGACCGCCTGTTCAGCGACGTGGTGGACTGGAAGCTGATCCGCGACCACTGGCGGGATCTCATGCAGGTGTCCATCTCGATCCAGGCCGGACGGATCGCCTCGCCGATGCTGCTGCGCAAGCTCAGCCAGGAAGGGCGGCACAACCGGCTCTTTGCCGCGGCTCGCGAACTCGGCCGCGTGCTGCGCACCGTCTATCTGTTGCGCTGGATCTCCAGCAAGGAGATGCGCCAGGAAGTCAGTGCCACGACGAACAAGATCGAGTCGTACCACGCATTCACGAAGTGGCTGGACTTTGGGGGCGACGTGATCAACGAGAACGATCCCAACGAGCAGCAGAAGCGGGTGCGCTTCATCGACCTGGTGGCGTCGTCGGTGATCCTGCAGAACACGGTGGACATGATGCGAGTGCTGCAGGAGATGTACGCCGACGGGGAGCCGGTGTCTGCGGCCGATGTCGAATACCTGAGTCCGTACATGACCTCGGGCATCAAGCGTTTCGGCAACTACCACCTCGACCTGAAGCGGCCACCAGAGCCCTGGGTCAAGGAGTCGCAGTTTCGGGAGGCGGCCAAGCGCGCGCGAGCTGCTGCCGCAGAGGCGCAGCGCGCCGGGCAGAAAGGAGCAGGGACATGAGCGATCCAGACGCCACCATCGTCACGGCCTACGGCCGGCTGGACCGGGCTGCGCTGACGCGTGCGCAAAGCAGCTACGACACCACAGCGCTTCTGAGCGCGGTCGAGGAGTTGGACAGGATTGTTGGGAGTGCGCGAGGGCAGGATGGCCTTCGGGACATCCTGCTGCGGCTGCACGGCATGGCTCACGCCGTGATCAACGGCGCAGGGCTGTCGGTCTCAACGAGCCAGGGGAGTCTGCCGGAGATAGCCCTCGATGCGACTGCGGAGATTCTGCAAACGATCTCTACGCTGCAAAGGTGGGTGGAACTGATCGAACCATTGGAGAGCCTTCAGCCTCGCGATTGAGTGATGAAATCGCATAAAAGGTTCTGACTAAATAACCGCAGGGCTTATGAGTCAAAACTGGCTTTATCCCGGCTTGCCCTCCATGGGCGTGCGGCTCATGATCTTGTTCTTGGCCTCATCGCTGGTCAGCACGGCCTTGGCGGCCAGCTCGGTGGCGATGGTGCCCGGCGCCACCGCGTTCACGCGGATGTTCTTGTCGGCCAATGCCAACGCCATCACCCGCGTGAGCTGGTTCACGCCGCCTTTGCTCACGTTGTAGCTGGAGATATTGGGAATGGTCAGCACACCGTTGACCGAACTCATATTGACAATGGAGCCGTCGCCCGAGGCAACCATGGCCCGCGCTACCGCCTGCCCGACCAGGAACGAGCCCTTGAGGTTGACCCGTAGCACCGCGTCAAAGTCGGCCTCGGTCACTTCCAAAAAGTCTGCTGCGCGGAAGATGCCCGCGTTGTTTACCAGCACGTCGATACGCCCATGGGCTGCCAGGGTCTGCGCCACCAGCGCATCTACCTGAGATTTGTCGCCCACATCGCATCGCACATACAGCGCCCCCAGTTTCTGCGCCAGCGCCTGGCCGCGCGCATCGTCCACATCGACGATCACCGGTTTGGCTCCTTCAGCCGCGAAACGGCGCACACAGGCCTCACCAATGCCTTGTGCGCCACCAGTGACGATGCAGACACGGCCCTGGTGACCGAAGTGGATGGAAGAAGTGGAGGGTGCTTGTGTGTAAAGGGTCATGGCCGGTGATGGTAGCGGCTTGAGCAACGGGCAGAGCCGATAGTGTCCAGACTGGGCACTGGTACGTCAGTGTTGTGGCAATACCATTACTAGATACGATGTATATTATGTTAACCGTCAAACGAAGATTCTCCGGAGATTGATGAGTCAGCTGTCTTATGTCGCCCTTGCCCGCTGAATACGTCGATTCCATGGCGAGCTCAGTTGTCGCGGCTGCACCACCCCTGGCGCAAAGAACACCGCATATTGTCGCCGCCGCATTCGCGTCTGCTGCGGCGTTGAACTAAACCAGGTCTCCTCAAAGCTGCGGCCGCCCAAATGGTCGCCTGGACTATCCGCGCACTCGCTCCGGGATTAGCACCCAGTACGCACTCCGTACGGTGTCGAACAGACACCCCGAGGCGCTCAACCGCACCATGCGTCCGCCCTTGGGGGCACTTGCCGTGCGCGGCGCTCTCCTGGATTTCTCCTTCAAACAGTCCGTCTGGACTGTTTCCAACGCCCCATACCGAACGCGTGCGCCGACGCGCCGAAAGATCCCATGACCACTTACCTTGCCTGTTTGGGCACGCGCCCTGAAATCATAAAGATGGCTCCGTTGCATCGCGAGCTGAAGCTACGTGGGCATCGCGTGGTGGTGCTCCACACCGGGCAGCATGCGGAAGTGGCCGAGGTGCTTTACCAGTTCTTTGACATGGGGCCAGACCTGCGCTTGGTACTGGAGCGGCGCACACCGAGGCTGGGAGACCTCACGGCGTTGTTGCTGGAGGGGGTGGACAGGGTGGTGGCCGAGACCCAACCTGACGTGGTACTGGTGCAAGGTGACACGACGTCTGCACTGGTCGGTGCCCTCAGTGGTTACTACAACAACAAGCCGGTCGCGCACATCGAGGCGGGGTTGCGCACAGGCACACGCGAGCCATTTCCAGAGGAAAAGAACCGGGAGCTGATTGCACGGCTCGCCCATTGGCACTTCGCCCCTACAGCCCGGACCCGGGACAACCTGTTGCGCGAGGGGATTGCAGACGCGTGCATCTCCGTGGTGGGCAACACGGTGATCGATGCCGCGCGCTGGACGCAGCAGCGCCTGCAAGCCCACGCATCGTCCTCGCCTTCCGCCTTGTCTTCCGTTGTGCCAGCCTTGGTCGCAGAGTTTCTGGGCCTGCAAACAAGCCAGCGGCTGCTGCTGGTGACCGCACACCGCCGCGAGAGCTGGGGCGAACCCATTCGCAACATTGCCGCTGCTATCGGGCAGTTGCTGGCGGCCCATGGCGATCTGGTTGTGGTTTGGCCGCTGCACCCCAACCCGGCGGTCAGTCTAGCGGTGAGGCCTGTCATCGACGCACTGCCGGACGACCTGCGCCAGCGGGTGTGCCTGACCGAGCCCGTGGACTACCCTGCCCTCATCAGCCTGCTGGAACGCTGCTACTTCACGCTGACAGACTCGGGCGGCATTCAGGAAGAGGCCTCAGCGCTGAAGCGGCCAGTGCTGATTGCGCGCGACAGTACGGAGCGACAGGAACTGGTGGAAGCAGGCGGTGCAGTGCTGGTGGGCACAGACATCAGCCGCATCGTGACAGAGGCGGCACGCTTGCTGCGCGACGATGGGGCATACCGCAGCATGCAGCTGGAGACTAGCCCGTTTGGCGATGGCCACACGGCCCAGTACATTGCAGACCGGCTCTGCGCAGTGGATTGACAGGCTTTCCGGCCTACAACCATCCTGGTCCGTGGGCCTGGATGGTGTGGCGTCGGAGGCTGTTCAGGCGGTGACAGCGTCCAGCGCTGCGGGTGCCGTCAGCAGTTGGCTCACCTCTTTGGCAAACCGGATGGCCATCTGCTGCGCCCTGAGCGCTGTACGGCACTCCACCAGTACCCGCACGACGGGCTCGGTGCCCGAGGCGCGCAGCAGCACCCGACCATCGTCACCCAGCAACTTCTCGGCCCGCAGCTGGAAATGGGGCATCCAGGTGTTGTCAGCCATTCCGGCGCCGCGGATCACCGGCACGTTGACCAGGCACTGAGCATTCATGCGCAGGTCGCTGCACAGCTGCGACAGGCTGCGCTGCGAGCGCTTCATGGCAGCAACCACCCGCAAGGCAGACATCACGCCATCGCCGGTGCTGTGCCAGTCCAGCCCAATCAGGTGGCCGGAGCCCTCGCCGCCCAAGCGCCACCCCCGCTGCTTTAGCAGCTCCAGCACGTGCCGGTCACCCACGGCAGACCGCGCAAAACCAAGCCCACGGCGCAGCAGCGCTTGCTCCAGCCCCTGGTTACTCATCACCGTGCCCACCACCCCACCCTGCAGGCCGTCGTTGGTCTGGGCATCCACTGCCAGCACGTACAGCAGTTCGTCCCCCGCATAGATGCGGCCCTCGCTGTCCACCATTACCAACCGGTCTCCATCGCCATCCAGTGCCACACCGACATCCGCCTGGTGGGCCAGCACGGCCTCGCTCAGGTGCTTGGGCGATGTGGCGCCCACGTTGTTGTTGATGTTCTGCCCATCGGGTGAGGCGCCCACGGCAATGACCTGGGCGCCCAGCTGTCGGAACACCTCGGGGGCAATGCGATGGCAGGCGCCATGGGCAGCGTCGATGACGATCTTCATGCCCTTTAGGTGCAAATCTGAAGGTAATGCCTGCCTGCAAAACTGGATGTACAGATCGGAGGCCTCTGGCAGCTGCGACACGCGGCCCAAGAGGGACGATGGCAGACAGACCATGGGCTGGTCCATGGTGCGCTCGATCTCGGCCTCCATCCCATCCGGCAGTTTGTCGCCCGTGGCCGAAAAGAACTTCACCCCGTTGTCCTCACAAGGGTTGTGCGATGCACTCACCACCACACCCGCCTGGTAGCCGCGTAAGCGCGTCAGGTAGGCTACGCCGGGTGTGGGCAGCTCGCCGCACATCACCGTGTCCACTCCGGCCGCAGAAAAGCCAGCCTGCAGCGCCGCCTCGAACATCGGGGCCGACCCGCGCGTGTCGGTGCCCACCGCCACCACCGGCCGTGGGTTCAGTCCCGTGTGCCTGCGGCTGAGCAGCTGTCCGCAGGCATGTGCCAGCCTCATGATCGTCTGTGGGGTCATGGGCTCCATGCCCACCTGGGCGCGCACCCCGTCGGTTCCGAACATTTTTTGCGTAGTCATGGGTAGTCCTCGTTGAATGAGATTCGCCAGATAACCTGCACCCCAGGTCAAGGCGAACGCCGACGGTAGGGGCCACGCGTAGATACGGTCTGTGCGCTATCGAACCCGCCACGCTGTGTTCGGTAGCGAACAGACGGCGCTATGCGCTCACGCCGACCATGGCTTCCCATGCCACGGACCATCCATTGAACCCAGACTCTCCAAAGCCACCGCGCCCTTGCTGGTCGCGTACCCGCTCCTGCCTGCCACGCTGGATAAGCTGTGCTCTGGCATGCGCTGTCCTCGCAACACCACTTTCTGCTTTGGCGGCTGTACTGGATCTAGAAGGGTATGCCGATGCCTCGGGGGCTATCTCGGTGCAGCGCCAGGGCGACACGGTAGACCCCTACTTTGCCTTGCAGGCGCTTCTCCTGGCCCACAGCCATGGGCTGGATGTTTCGAAGCCTGCCAAGGCCTGGGGCGCTTGGTTGGTACAACGCCAAAAGCCCGACGCGACCTTTGACCGTTTTTGCCGCAATGGCCCGGTGTGGGCCCCCTGCAAAACAGCCGATGCCGACGATTCGGTGCTGGGCCTGTGGCTGGCTTTCATGGATTCCATGCCTGCCACACAACGCGGCCAAGCCAGCTGGGTGCGCAGCCGCACTGCCACCAGTACGGCGCTGGCCAAGCTGGTAGACCCCAATCAGGGTATCTACCTGGTATCGCCTGTGTACCAACATGGGCTGTTCATGGACAACCTGGAGCTGTGGGCCTACACCTTCACCCACAAGGCCGCCCAAAACACGCGCCACCCCAACTTCACCAAAACTCTGGCGGCCGTGTTCTGGGACGATCAGCGCAAGCGCTATCTGGTTTCCACCCAGCCCGGCCAGCGTGACACAGTACATGCCTTCTACCCCGACGCCGTGGCGCAGATCTTTCCGCTGCTGGTGCGTTTTCCGTTGATCCCTGGAGGGGCACCCGCGCACTACCGCCGCTGGATGGCTGAGCACCGCGACGAGTGGCTGGCCCAGGTGAAGGACGACTTTGCCTGGGGTCTGGTAGCTGTGGTGGCACTGCAGCAGGGCGACATCCTCTCTGCCCGCTGCTGGCTGCAAACCGCCCTGCCCCACCGGCACAGCGCCCACTGGACGGTGACCGACGAAGTCGCCGCACAAATCCTGGAGTCCAAAGCCATCACTGCAGCCCAGGAAACAACTGCCTGTACCAGTCCTCGTCACTCCCTCACCCAGTCGCCATGAACGCCCAACACATCATCTGCCCTGCCCCCGCCCTTGTTCTGGCCCTGGGCTTGTTGGCCAACGGCTTGCCCGCAGCGCATGCGCAAGAGGCCACAGACCTGCCCGCCCCGGTCCGGGGCATTGAGGCTTACACCAGCCGCCATACCCTCACCAACGGGTATGGGAACTGGCATGAAACGGGCGTGCGTGGCCAATGGGGAGTGAACAACCAGCTGCTGGGCATGGAGTTGGCCACCATGCGGCGGTTTGGAGAGTCGGGCCAGTTCATCGGGCTGTCAGACACCGTGACCTGGAACGAAGACTGGTTCACCGCGCTGTCGGTGGGCGCAGGAGACGGGGCGGCCTACTTGCCACGCTACCGTGTGGACGCTTTTATCAACCGCAAGCTGCTCCCGACGCGCCAGTGGGTGGCCACCCTGGGCGCAGGCTACTACCGGGCGCCGGACGGCCACGTCGACCGCAACATCAGCCTCGGGTCCACCTACTATTTCGAGTCGCCGTGGGTAGTACAGGCAGAAATACGCTTCAACAACAGCTCCCCCGGAGGGGTTCGAACCCACCAGCAGTTTGTAGCGGCCACTTGGGGGCGAGCGCACCAGACCCAGATCATTGCCCGCCATGGCTGGGGGGCTGAGGGCTACCAAGCGATTGGCAACGGGGTGTCTCTCGTCAACTTTGACAGTCGGCAGTCACAGCTCACGCTGCGCCAGTGGCTGGGCCCACAGTGGGGTTTTACGGCAGGCGTAGAGCGTTACAGCAACCCCTACTATTCCCGCAACGGCGCCAAGCTGTCGCTGTTTTGGGAGCTGCCATAGGTCGGTAGTAGCGGTGCCTCCAAGGGGCTGTGAGATCGTCTGCAGGCGCTAGCTCCCGGCTGCCGACATCACCCGCTCATAGATCTCTAGGTCCTGGTCAAAGCACGCACAGCTATGCGCCAGCAACGCATCCCGGTTCAGCACCAGGATATGCCCGCGCGCGTACTGGAT
>Ga0307998_1000552_pt1 | contig 21213 bp, 17 predicted proteins | sample Davwhametageno37_FD_203147 | JGI IMG/M metagenome (GOLD analysis project Ga0307998, IMG submission 203147) | Marine microbial communities from Davis Island wharf, Antarctic Ocean - #37 | ecosystem: Environmental > Aquatic > Marine > Unclassified | place: Antarctic Ocean: Davis Island wharf... | reverse complement strand
AAGGGTGATTTCATGAATAACCTAATCTACCAACTAATAGCAACACACGCTGTGTTAGCCCTAACGGTAATGGTAATAGGAGGCATGCTGGTTACACCTCAATGGGTACGGGAGAATATGCTGAAGAATTTAGCATTAATTATCTTCGCCATGAGTGCCTTGGTGTATGTACCTGTGGGCCTACTAGCGTTTATCTGGAGTTATTAAATGTTGCAATATGAGAAGGGCTACAAGCAAAGAACTATACCAACAAAGCCTAGCCCTAGCATGTTAACGTGCTAAATACCTAGCAATGATAGAATTATACAATAAATACATGACAGGAGAAGAAAAATGCTTAAACTATGGATTAAAGAAAGACTCAACGAACGCACTACAACTAATGGCGTAGTGCTAATTGCAGTTGGTGTTATTGTACTAATTGCAGGACCATTTGCTAAACTAGCGGCATACGGAGCGATTGCTTACGGTGCTTGGGCAATTTACACTAAAGATTAAAGATCGCTAATAGGAATATCTAAGCCAGCAGGCATATTAAGTTTTTTACGTTGCTCAACACCTTTGCGTTGAGCGAACCTTTTAGGATCACAATTAGGGCAAACGTGGACATAATAGTCGTCAAGACGTTTATGGTCTACTTTGCCTTTTTCTCGCTGAAACTCTTCGTGACACTCGTCACACTCAAATACTGCATAACTACGTATTCGCTTGTACGGATGGGTCTTGCCCGTCTTACTTTTGCGCACGTAAAATCTTACTTCTTTTTCAATTCTTTTGAACATAATTGTATTTATTTACATTCGGATTGCAAAACAAAGTATAAATACAAAGAAGGAAATAAAAATGTCAATTGTAACCCTTACGGAATCAGCTATAAAACAGATGGATAGCATGCTTTTAGAGCATAGCAAGCCAGCTATTAGATTAGAACTGCAAGGAGGAGGATGTTCGGGATTTAAGTACAATTGGACATTAGAAGATAATTTAGAAGAACGGGACGAAGTAATAGATTTACCAAACGGCAAATTTGCTATTGATAACTCGAGTATTATGTACTTGCTAGGATCAGTAGTAGATTATAAAAAAGAAGTGTTTGGCTCTTATTTCGACATTCAAAACCCTACCGCTACAAGTAGTTGTGGCTGTGGTGAAAGTATAGGATTTTAATCAATGGCAAAGAATGATATTTATTTAGGTGTAGAGGGTAATGACGGAACAGGTGATAGTATCCGTGAAGCATTCCGTAAAGCGAACGAAAACTTTACAGAGCTATATGCTGTATTTGGACAAGGCGGAACTATTAGTTTTACCGCACTCAACGATACACCAACAGGCATTACACCAAGTGGTGTATTAATTGGTAACACAACTGGTACAGAAATTATATCAAAAACGCTATCAGCGGGAAATGGTATTAGCATTGACAACTCCAGTGCATCGAGTATTACTATTACAAACACAGGTGCAAATATCAACGCAGATACTTCACCGATCTTTGGTGGACCAGTAAGTGGTAACCAGGTTTATGCTATTGGTAAGATTGCAACATCTCCAGCGGCTATTGCTGAATTTAATACCACACATGGTAGTTCAATTACCATTAACGATATTGTAACAGATAAAAAATTCCAAGACCAGTATTATGCACCAAATACAACAACTGAGCCAACAAAGCCAGTGTATGCTAGAACTGAGCCTGCTAACGCAAACGAATACACTAGAACTATTATTGAATACAGAGGCGGCAACTTAGTAATTACTGATCATGGTTATGACTGGAGTATTAACGGAACTAAGTGGAAGTACTCTACAACAGATACTCCACCAAACGGATTAACTAATAATACAGACTACTATCTAAGATGGGTAACAGAAGATCAACTTAGTATACACACAACTAAACAAGAGTCACAAAATAACAATGACGTTACTCGTGTAAAGGTTAACATTGGACTAGGTGCAACAACAGCAGTTGTAGGAACAGACCTTGTAGTAGATACTGCATACGATAATTCACTATACGGATTCTACAGAGACAACGAAACACTACCAAGAAGTTCGGCAGTAAGACGCCAAGGCGATGACATGACTGGTGCATTGTACTTGCATGATCACCCAGGTGACTTAGCAGGAACAGACACAGGTAATATTAGCGACAAGCAAGCCGCATCAAAACTATATGTTGATAACAATTCTTATGCATCCACTGAAGATTTATTTGTTACTATGCAAGGTGACGATACACAAACACGTACTCCAGTAGGACTAGAAGGACGTGGGCTAAGTTATGCATATGGTAGTTTAAAAGGCGCTCTATTAAAAGCTGAAGAAGTTATTGAAAGCGCCCCAGTTGAGCCCGGCGCATACAAGCAAACAATTACATACGACAATGGTGCAGGTGTTGCACTAGTTAAAGCAATAGGCACAACAACTCCTAACACAGCGGCTTACGGTGCGCAAACGTATCTAAGAAAGAATAAAAAGTTTATACAAAAAGCAGTTCTTGATTATGTAAACGATACGTTTCCAAATCTTAGCTATGACTCATCAAGTGTTTCCAATCCTAACGCCGAAGCAATTTTGTTTCAGAACAAAGAATTTATTCAAGAAGAAGTTACGTACTGGATCAACCATAATGTTGGAACAGCTGGTGGCTCAGGTATATGGAATAACTTTGATTACAGTAGTGAAAAATGTAAGCGTGATGTAGGCTATATTGTAGATGCATGGATTAACGATTTATCAAAAGGCGGCAACTTAGAAACACGTAGAATGGCCGCTAGTTATCTAGCAGGAAATCAAAATGCTGTAGGTCCATCTGGTACAGGCTTAGGTACCGCTGATCAAATTGCACAAACTAACGGTGCAATTGAATTTGCAAGAGACTTAGTAGTTAATAATGTACTAGCAAACTCAGCATACACATCAAAGCAAACTACATTTGTAGTCGATAGTAATAACTTAGCCGCAACTGTATTTGAATTTTACATTGGTCGCAGTAGTCGCGCAAACGTATATATTAGCGGCGGTACTGTAACCAAAGCAGATGCTAGTGTATTAGCAGTAAGCGGATTTACATATAATGAAGCAACAGGCATTGCAAGTATTACAACTACAACCAATCACGGATTATCAGCAGGCAATGTAGTAACACTTGCGGCTATTAATGTTAACTGTACGTACAATGGCGTTACTACTGCTAAAATTTACCCAGAGACATTTACACAAAATACTACAACTGGATTAACAGTAGAATCAGGCACGGGCGTTAACGATGTTGCAAACAGAGCAAGTACGCTAACAACTACAATTACAAACGTTATTACAAACGGACTAACTGTATTAGTTCCTCCTGAGCAACCAGTTAAGTCTAATAATACTTGTGAAAGAGATGTTGGCTTAATTGTTGATGGTATGATTATTGATATCGGCAACGGTACTAACTCAAACTATAATGCTATACAAGCCGCTACACGCTATTTTAGTACAACTTCGGGCGCTAGAGCACGTATTAGTCAAGGACAAGAAACTAGAGCGGCAATGACTAAAGCTAAGTCTATTGTAAATGCAGTTGTTAGTAATACAGATTTGTTAACAGCAAGTAGACGTTTTGCAGTAGAAACTGATAATTTAACATCAACCCAATTACAAGTAGCAGTAGGAACAAATCCTTATGCACACACATATGTTAGTGGTGGTACTGTTACATTTGGTGGTACTGCATATAACATAAGTGGTTTTAATTATAACCACACAACAGGTAAAGGTGTTATTACAACTACTACTGCACACGGATTAGGTGCAGGTGATGTTGTTGTACTAGATAGCATTGTGTTTGAATGTGAATTTGGAACAAAAGTTTATCCATCAGATTACACAACTTTAATTCCACAGTGGTTAGACTCATCCATTACAACTGTTAGTACACAAGTCAAAGATGCTCTAAATGCTAAGTTTGATATTATACTTGATATTTTAGAAAATGGTTTTACTGCAAGAAACAACTACACACTAGTTGAAGGTACTACATACAATGTTGACTTTGGTAACGGAACAGGCAATGATAGTACTGACCAAGGTATTAACACTAACGTAGACATTTTACCCGGTAAAATTATTGTTGGTAAAACATCGGGTGCTAGAGGACGTATTGTAAAATACCAAAGCGGAGTAGACTTAGGTGGCGTAGCATACGATAGAGTACAAGTTGTATTAGTTGAGCCGACTGAATTTAGAATTGGTGAAGACTTAGAATACGGCAACCCAACTGCTGAGAAGCAAATTACAGTACATGTTGAAACAGGCATTTACTATGAAGACTATCCATTAAAAGTTCCTGCTAACGTTTCGATTAAAGGTTCAGACTTTAGACGTTGCCAAATTAGACCAGCAAAACGGATTTCACAATCACCTTGGGCAACAACATATTTTTACAGAGACAAGTTACTAGACAATCTAAAAATTACAGATGTAACTGGCTCTGACTTAGCAACAGCACAAGTAGTTGCTATAACAGGAACAAACCAAGCAGGCGGCGTAATTACAGTTACTCCAGCAAACAACATCGCTCCAACATCATGGGACGGTGCTTGGTTCTACACAGACAATGGTGCAATGGGACTTATTAGTAATTCTGATGGTGGAAGTGACTTTGAAGTTACACTAACTATAGATGTTCTTCCAAACTTGAATGATATTGCATCGGGTGCTTGGCACATTAAACAAACAACAAATTACGGTTATCACTATCTAACTGATCCGATGAATGTAGCAAGTGCTAAGAAAACAAACGATCAAATGGATGTGTTCTTAATGAATGATGCAACAAGACTTGCAAACATGTCATTCCAAGGACACGGTGGATTTGCGCAAGTACTTGACCCTGCAGGACAGGTTCTAATCAAATCACCATACACACAAGTATGTGGATCGTTCTCAAGAAGTACAAACAAGCAAGGCTTTAAAGGTGGTATGTACATTGATGGATTTGCTGGTAACTTAGAAACTAAGATTACAAGTAAGGACGACAACTACACACTTAATGTAGAATCAGATGTAGGCACCGGTTTAAGAATTAGAAAACCACAAACTCCTGCGCCATTCTTTATTAACGGTATCCGTTATCAAGTTGATGCTGTTTCAGAATATGATGGAGCGGCTGGTACAGCTAAACTATTAATTAACAAATTGTCAAATGAAGGCAATGGTTATACAGCAACAAGTTTCCCTCAAGCAATTTATGTTCAAACTGCTGGTAACAGAAGTATGTTGGCAAACGACTATACTCAAGTTAACGACTTAGGTTATGGATTATTTTGTAACAACGCGGCACTATCAGAGCAAGTATCGACATTTACTTATTACAACCATACAGCGTTCTTTAGTAACAACGGTTCAGAGATTAGAGCACTTAACTGTTCTAACGCAAACGGTAACTTTGGTTTAGTTGCGGCAGGATCAGATCCAAACGAAACTGTTGATGATATTGTAACACTAAGAAATATGCAACAACCTGCTAAAGTGTTTAACGATAGCGGTAACACATTTGGATTTGGTACGTTTGGACATGCGCAAGGTGCGTTTAGTATTTTCTTATATGACTGTGATTACATGCCTTATCCAAACAGTTTAATTGACGTATACACAGCGGCAGGTGTTACAACTTACGAAGTAACAGCAACAAGTATTGTTGCACCAATTACAAGTAACATTGGTGGATACACAGGCGCAACAGGACCAACAGGACGTAAGGGTGCTAACAGCCCTATATACAGATGTAGTGTTTCAGGAAGCACAGGATTAGAAACAGCTATCACAGGTGTACACAATCCAACAGTGGCAAGTGATGCATCAGCATACGTTGTTGTTAGAATGAACAAGAACCACTTGCTGGACGGATTGAGTGGTGTTACAGCAACAAGACCTTCAACAGCATTAATATTTACAGAGAATGAAGATTCAGTTTATAGAACAATTAGTTTTAATAACCAAGATGCAGACGGTACTGCACTAGCATCAGATAGATTCCAGGTAGTATTAGACTCACCGTTTACTCACTTAAATCTAACACTTAGAACTACAGAATCAGCATTGAATACATATGCTGGCACAGGTACCACAATGGGTGCTACTGTAGGTGACGATGTAATTGCTATTGATACACTAACAGCACCGCAAATTGCACGTATTGCTAATAACGATATGATCTTCTCCTTTGCAGGTAAGACACATGTTGTTTCAAACTATACAAGCAGAGGCTCATATGCTACAGTTAACATAGCTGACTTAGCATCGAGTAACATTAATAGTAATGCTGGATTGTTTGGTGATACAGGTATTGGTGCAGATCTAAGATTTAGTCCAGCCGCAACTAGAACAATTTCATTGTCATTACAAGATAACGAAGCTGGTACCATTACAGTTGGTATTTCAACTCTAAGAGCTAACGGACACGACTTTGATAAAATTGGTACAGGTGGATTTAACACTACTAACTATCCAAGTATTATCTACGGTCAGTCAACTCTTAGTGCTAACCAAGATGCAGAAGTTAACGAACGTGGCAAGGGCAGAGTATTCTTTGCAAGTACAGACCAGGATGGTTTCTTTAGAGTTGGTAAATTCTTTAGTGTAGACCAAGGAACTGGTACAGTTACATTCGCGGCAAGTATTGCCATTAGTAACTTAGACGGACTTGGATTTAGACAGGGTGTTAGAATACAAGAGTTTAGTAATGATGATACAATGTCAGATGGTGACCCGGCGGCAGTTCCAACAGAATTTGCAACTGAAAAGTTTATTGAGAAACGACTACACTTTGATAGAGACGGTGTCATTATTAATACCGGAACTATTGGACCAGGAGCACTTGCAAGAGATGGTACTACACCATTCACAGGTAACCTTAATGCCGGTAGTAATAAGATTTATAACTCAGCTGATCCTACCAATGCACAAGACTTGTCTACAAAATCTTATGTAGATGCTAGAACACCATTTGGTACAGAAGCAATTGGTGCAGACATTGGTAACAGAGTCACTAATGACTTACTAGTATGGGATGGTACAAGTTACGACAACGCAACATTACAAGGTGATGTAACTTTAAGTGTTACAAACAACGTTGCAACAACAGCAATTACTAGTGGTGTTATTATTAACTCGGATATCAATGCTAGTGCGGCGATTGTCCAAAGTAAACTAGCAATGACTGCCGCAAGTGCAAGAGCAAACGCATCAGGTATTGCACAAAGTGATTTAGGACTAGCAAGTTTTGATAGTGGTGACTTTAGTGTAACAAACGGTTGGGTAACACTAGCCGCAAGTGCAGTTGACTTTGCCGACTTACCGGATGTAGCACAAAACACAGTGTATGGCAGAAGCGCATCAGCTACCGGCGATGCAAGTGCCATTGCATTTAGTACTATTGTTAACACAGGTGGTTCATTTACTACAACAGGTGTTGCTGATAGAATTATTAAAACAGGCGCAGACGGAAGTATTGATGCACAAAAGATCAAACTTGATAACTACGATATTTTAGATCAAACTAACTTAACAATGACAATGAAGACACCGGGTGGTGCTACAGTGTTTAACACAGTTGGTACAATTCCAAGTAATACAACTACTACGTTGCCAGGTACATTACAAGTAGGCGACACTAGTATTACAGCATCGTTCTTCCAACAGAATAGTAGTTACGGAGATCCAAGTGATGCTACACTGAACTCACCGAGGGTGGCGTCAGACTGGATGTATACTAGCTTTATTGAAGCACCAGGTGAAAAGAGTACTTCGAGTACAGGTATTGGTATTGGAGCAGGTACAGGATTTAGTAGTGCAGGCGAAGTTTCTATTGTTGCAAATAATAACGTTGCGGCAGTAGTGTTTAAGCAATCACAAGTAGTTCCAAGTTCAAATGGCGGCTACGACTTAGGTACTAGTGCATTAAAGTTTGGTACAGTACATGCTAACGCAGTATCGAGTATTTCATCAAGTGCAAAATATGCTGACTTGGCAGAGAATTACTTAGCAGACGCTGAGTACGAAGAAGGCACAGTTGTTGTGTTTGGTGGCGAACAAGAAGTTACATTAGCACACACTAAAGGTGATAGAAGAATAGCTGGTGTTATTTCAGCTCATCCTGCATACTTAATGAATTCAGAACTTGAAGGAGAGTTTATAGGAACTATTGCACTACAAGGGCGTGTACCTGTTAAGGTACTAGGCAAAGTACATAAAGGAGACTTGCTTGTTACAAGTGCTATACCAGGGTATGCTATTGTAGACAATGACCCCAAAGTTGGAACTGTAATTGGAAAGGCAGTAGCTAATAAAACTACTGACGATCGCGGCACAGTCGAAGTTGTGGTAGGGAGAGTATAATGGCTATTCAAACAGTAAACATTGGCACAAGTGCTAACAAGGGTGACGGCGACACTTTAAGAGCGGCGTTTAAAAAAATCAACGATAACTTTGCAGAACTAAATGTAACCAATACAAATAGAGATGTAGTAGGAAGTGTATTTGCTGATGACAGTACATTACTTGTAGATGCTGTAAATGGCATTATACCAGGGTATGTAAGTTTAGCAACATTAAAAACTGAAGTAGCGGCAAGTGCAGACTTTGCGGCATTCAAAGTACGTATAGCGGCATTATAAGGATAAAGACATGGCAAATAGAATACCATTAATTGTTGATAGAGACGATAGCAACAAACTAAAAGAATTACCAATAGGTGATAATTTAGACTTAACAGGATCGGGTATAACCGGTGCAGGAAATATTTCTGCAACAGGACTTACACTTGCTGGGATTAGTTATAATCCGTTTAGTGGAAGTTGGAACGACTTAGCAGATAAGCCCACAGTAGCCGCAAGCACAACAGACTTACCTGAAGGCACTAATCAGTATTTTACAAACGAAAGAGTTGATGACAGAGTTAACGCTGTACTTAGAGAAGGCTCTAACATCGACATCACATATGATGACTTAAATGGAACAATTACTATTGCTTCAACTGCTAGCGGCAGTGGTGGTGGTAGCGGCATTACCACTGAGTTAACAGGGTTAGCAAATACCCAACTATTAAAATGGAATACTACAGCTGGACAAGACAATGCCGGTGCTTGGGTTAATAGCTTTGTTAATTATAGTGAAATTGTTGGAACACCTAGTTTAGCTACAGTAGCGACAACAGGTAGTTATAATAACTTAACAAACAAACCTAGTATTGTAGATGACATTAGCGACTTAGATGATGTTGACACTCAATCAACTCCGCCCACTCCGGGACAAGTTTTAAAATGGGACGGTACCAAGTGGGCACCTGCTAATGATGCTACTTCGGGTGGCGGCGGATTAAATGCAGATACACTTGACGGATTTGATAGCCCATACTTTTTAGACTACACTAACTTAACCAATCAACCTGCATTGTTTAACAGCGAATGGAGTTCACTAGTTGGCACTCCTACAACATTATCAGGATACGGAATTACTGATTCTGTTAGTACTAGCGGAAATTACACACAAAACGGTTCAGTAACATTTAATAGTGATATGGGTATTGTAGTTGGTACTAACAATAACTTAAAAATACATATTGACAACGCAGTAATTTTTGAAAACAGTGTTACTGAGCAGGACATGAACTTTAAAATTAAGCCATCGGGCGGTACAGTATCAGCAATGTATATTGATACAGGTACGCAACGCATTGGTATATTTGATGTTGCCCCTACACACAAATTAACAGTAGCAGGCGATATAAAAGGTACATCATTTGTTGGTAGTGGTGCAAGTTTAACAGGACTTACACTTAGTCAAGTATTAGCAGGCGGCTCTGAAGTAAGTGATAGTGTTAGCTTTGGTAATGTTACACCTTTTGCAACTAGTACATATAACTTAGGCGCAAGCAACAATGTTTATTTAAACGCTTATGCAACTAACTTCTACGGCGGTGGTGCAAATATTACAGGAGTACAATACTCAAATGTTACAGGCACACCTACACTAGCAACAGTAGCAACTACAGGAGCATATGCTGACTTATCAGGAAAGCCCACAGCAGTAAGTTCATTTACAAACGACTCAGGCTATCTTGCAAACTTAACATCAACTAGTATCACTACACTGTCTGATGTAAGTATTAACACCCCGTTGGCAAACCAAGTAATAAAATACGTTGGAGGCATTTGGACTAACGCGGCAGGCGGTGAATCAGTTGGGAACTTTACATTTAGTTCTAGCATAATCGATACAGACGATTCTAGTGCAATTACAGTAACGCCAGCAATGGTATTAAGTAGCGATCTTACAGTACAAAACGATATGATCGTAACAGGATCATTGCAAGCAGAAAGTTTTGAAGGCACAGGAACAGGAGTTCCACAGATTACAAGTGCAAGCTCAATTGAATTTATTGCTGAAGACGCTGTTAAGATTACACAAAGTCCACTAAGACTAGCAAGTTTTACAACTGCTGAACGCAACGCTCTTACAGGAGTAAATGGCGATACCATTTACAATACAACTACAAATAAATTCCAAGGCTACGCTGGTGGCGCTTGGGTAGACTTACATTAAAGGATAGTACATGACTGAACGTGAGTATATTGTAACCTTACATAAGGATGTAGACTACACTGCATTTAACCAAGAGATGATTGCAGAAACAGGCGGTGGAGATATTCCTCAACGTATTGTTGGTGTTGAAAACGCTAGACCTGCATCACAAAGAAACACGCACTACGCACTAACTAACGATGAAGCCCAAGCTCTACGCAATGATTCAAGAGTGCTCGATGTACAGTTACCTCCAGAAGTTAGAACAGATATTCAGATTGGACTGACTGCAATACAAACTGGAACTTTTAATAAAAGTACTAGTGATTCAGGCGAGTACTACGACTGGGGTAAAATAAGACACAGCATTAGAGAAAACCAATACGGTACTGGAACTACTACTAGCGCAACTATGCCCTACGTACTAGACGGGCACGGAGTTGATGTAGTTATTCAAGATAGTGGATTACAAATTGATCATCCAGAATTTATTATGGAAAACACTAGCGATTATATTAGCACAACACTTGCCGCTAACAGTACAAATGGCGCAGTGTTTGATAGACAAGTTACATCACATGGATTAAAGATTGTTGTTGCAGGAGCAGTAGGTGGACAAACAGCAGTACCAGATATATGGGCAGAGAAAACTGCACAAGTAGTAAAACTATTAATAGACCCAACTGGTGCTAGTATTAACCTTCGTTATCAAAAAAATCTTATTGCAACATTAGCAGGTGCTACAGGAACAGTTCACGCAGGAATGCCAACAGCTCAACGAGTTGCTTATGGCGGGGGTGCAAGCTATACTCCAAACTTCTTAACTGACGATGGCATTTCAAGCTATACTGGATACCAGGCTTTCTTAGATAGCCATATGACCAACGATATGGTATGGTATCTAAATTCATCAGGACCATCACCTTCAACTAGTGATAACGACATTGAAGAAATGGTAGAACACTTATTTCATACTATACATTTGTTTGGCATATATGGTGCTGTTCCTGGTTCCGAAGTTGATATGAATTGGAACGCATCTAACAATGCACAATGGCGAACTACAAAGCTACATCTTGCAATGGCAGAAGCTATTGCCGCGAGTAAATTTGATCCAAGTGGTTATGCACCTAGTTGGGCAACTAACACAGAACAAGCAGAGATTGCTTATAAAGAATATATGTATCTGCTTAATTGGGGCATGTGGAGTATGAGCGAGTTTTGGAGCGGAGATAGCCTTGCACCAGAATGGACTGATGACATGCGCACAGCAAAAGGTGTGCAAGTTAACAATCCACTAGGTTACCAACTATTTGTAAAATACTTTTCGCCTGTACTAAGCAAACCAAATTTTACAACACTAAAAAGTATATTCAAAGCTAATGATGCAGGAGCATCAAACTATCAAGCACATACTGGATTTCACAGAGTACATCAAATTAACTGGGCAGATGAAAGTGGAATATCTTTTACACAAAACACTAACCATTATAGAGACACTGACGGACACGGTACACATGTTGGTGGAACAGCAGTTGGTAACACATATGGATGGGCAAAGAACGCTAGGATCTTTAGTGTTAAGGTTGGCGGTCTAGAAGGTACAGGTGACAGTGGTACTGGTATTAGCATTAGTAATTGTTTTGATGTTATTAAAAATTGGCACAACGCAAAAGAAGCAGATCCTCTAACAGGAGTTAAGCGTCCAACTATTGTTAATATGAGTTGGGGATATAGTTCTAGTGTAGGGAACTCTATTAATAATATTACGAGTATAGTTTATCGTGGAACAACTTATAATTCGGGCAGTGACTCATCGTTTGGGGGAGCCGCGCATATGTGGTCTACTTACGGCTTTGCAACTTACTATAATTCAGGTGCTTATAGACTTCCTGTTAGAATAGCTTCAGTGGACACTGACGTAGATGAACTTATTGCGGCAGGAGTGCATGTGTGCATTGCGGCTGGTAATAATAGTTTTAAAGCAGATGTATCAGGCGGTGATGATTATAATAATATTGTATTTGCAAGTAATGGAGTTACAGCAAACTATCATAGAGGAAGCTCGCCGTATAGTGATGATGCATTTATGGTAGGGTGTGCAGACGCTACGCCGACTAATGCTACAACAGAACGTAAAGTAAGTTTTAGCACAACAGGCCCAGGTGTAAATATATATGCGGCAGGGCACAATATCATTAGTTGCACCAGTCAAACTAATAAATTTGCTGATGCAGTATACTACGGCAATAGCAGTTGGAGACAGTGTAACATTAGCGGAACGTCAATGGCAAGTCCACAAGTTGCCGGCGTAGGAGCAACATATTTGCAAACTGAGCCAGGACTTACTCCTGCACAGCTAAAGTCAAAGATAGAAACAGATTCACTAGCAATATTAAATACTGCAAGTGACCTTACAAATTATGAAGATACTGACGACCTTGTTGGAGGGCCTAATAGATTTATGTTATCTAGGTACGGCAAGACGCAAACATTTAGTAGTAACATTAAAGGGTTAGTTGTTAAATAAATACAACGTAGGAGATACACATGGCAATTCAGACAGTAAATATAGGACAGATAGCAAACGACGGCACAGGTGATGACCTTCGTGAAGCGTTTGTAAAAGTTAATAACAACTTTGCAGAACTTAGTGCAAGATCGCCGGAGCAAACAACTGGAGCTAATCTAGGAGCTAGTGGAGAGGGTATTTTTGCGCAAATAAGTTTAGCAGAGCTACAGTTTAAAAAGATTGTAGCTGGGTCAGCGATAACACTTGCTTCTGATGCTAATACTGTTACAATTAATAGTACAGCAACAGGCTTACCTAGCGTACAAGTGTTTGCTGATAATAATAACCTTACACTAGATTCAAACAGTAATGCATTAACTATTGCAGGTGGCGGAACAACTACTACAAATCTAAGCGGAACAACGATTACAGTGTCAAGTGTTACGTCAGTCCAAACTGATACAGCACCTAAACTAACAGCAACACTGAACGCACAAACTAATGATATTACTAATGTAGGTAATATGACAGGTTTAGTACACAATCTTGATATCCGTAAAATGGATGGGATACAATCTTATGTTAACGAACTAGACTTAGGACTATTTAACCCAGACTCATTTAGTACTGGATTAGAATACTTGATTCATAATATGACTGTTGATTTTGATAACGGTTCTAGTACGTTTACAGCGTCAGCACAGCCTACAGCAGAATTTGGCACTAGTTTTAGTTAAGGAATATAAATGGCACAATTATGGACCGTTAGTACAGGTTACAACTTAGGTACATTTCAAGAAAGTATCACACAGACAATACCATTACCGGTATCTGCCGGAAGTACTCTTACACTCATCAGTGGGGCAATACCGAGTGGCCTAAGAATAGAAGGAACTACACTAACAGGAACTCCTAATGAAGTAAACTTTCTAAAGACATTTAAGTTTGTAATGAGAGCAGTTAATGACAATGTCACAGAAGACTTAACATTAAAATTAAAAATTGATGGTGCAGATGCTCCGGTATGGGTAACTCCTGAAGGACCGTTAGCAATAGGTCCTAACAACAAATTTTATATTTTAGACAGTAGTTTAGTAGATTTCCAATTACAACTTATTGATCCTGATTTACCAGCTGGCGACACTATTGAATACTTTATTGCCGACAATGACGGCGAACTACCTCCGGGTATTACACTAGGTACTACTACTGGTAAACTTACAGGAATAGTTGAACCTATATTAGCGTTAGAACAACGAGCAAATAGCGGATTCTTTGATACAAATACATACGGACAACATGCGTTTGATTTTGGTGTCAAGAGCGCAAACGGTTTTGAAAGCTATTACTACGATACAACATTTTATGATTATAATGTTGCTACTAGAAGTCCTAAAAAATTAAATCGATATTACGAATTTACAGTAAGTGCAAGCGACGGTGTTACTATTGCTCACCGCAAGTTTCAAATCTATCTTGTAGGTGACGATTTCCTAAGATCAGATAATACTATTATGCAACTTGCTACAGGATTATTTACGGCAGATAACACATACCTTAGAGCACCAGTTTGGTTAACACCAAGCGACTTGGGATATAGAAGAGCCAACAACTATGTAACACTATTCCTTGATGTATATGATCCAACTAGTAACACAGGAATTATTAGCTTTACAGTTAAAGATTCAAACGCAGACGGAAGCGCAAGTGCATTGCCGCCAGGCATGATTATTGACAGTACTACTGGAGAAATTGCAGGACGTATTCCTTATCAGCCAGCTGTTACACGAGAATATAATTTTACAATCGAAGCACTAAGACAACTAGGTTCTTCGTCCGATACAACAACACAGCCATTTGCAAATAGCTTTGGTATAGGCCAGACATGGAGCGGTGACGAAAATGTTTCATGGACAGAATTTGCTGATACTAGATTTAACGGATTAGGCGGATCGGGTTGGGTAGTATTTAACGAGGCGGCTGTTTCTACAGCAGATGCAGGTGATAATAAATCATATGTTGCAATTGATGTACTTGATAAAACTGTATGGACTATAGAAAATGGTAGAGTTACTTCTACTTCAAAAAATACTGCTACTACTAAAATTGAAGTAGGAACAACTGACTATCTTAGAGGTAAGTTTATTGGAACTATTCCTAACGTAGGATATAAAACATACGATTCAAATGGTGCAACTATCTCAAATAAAGTTGTTACAATATCGTTTTATAACTTTGATAAGCGTAACACTATTACTAGCAATCCGACTGTATCTAAAGATAAACAATTCAGTGTTAAGCTATTAGGCGAGGTCGAAAGTGCCATTACATGGAACACTGCGGCCAGTCTTGGAAATTTAAGAGCAAACTTTGTTAGTACATTAAGTGTTAGTGCTACTAGTAATGTTACCAGCGCGGTTGTACTTTATAGCTTTGAATCAGGAAGACTGCCTCCTGGCATTACGTTAGCAATCGACGGACAGCTACAAGGTAAAATTAAACAGTTTGGTGCAGTTGGTGATTTGGGCTTAACAACTATTGACAAAGCAACTACAGCAACAACGTTTGACGGACTTACAACTACCATTGACCGTAGTTACACATTTACTGTTAAGGCACAGGATCAATTCCAATTTAGTGCATCAACTAGAACATTTACTATCACTACTACAGATCCAGATGATTTACTATACAGTAGTTTATCAATGGTTCCACTGTTAAAACAAACACAAAGAATAAACTTTAGAAACTTTGTATCTGATCCAACTATCTTTACACCAAGAAGCGTATATAGACCAAACGATGATACATTTGGATTACAAAGCGAAATTAAAATGTTAGCGTATGCCGGCATTGAAACTAAAGATGTAAGAGAATTTGTAGCGGCCGCGGCAAAGAATCACAAGAGAAAAAGTTATAAGCTAGGCCAAGTTAAAAAAGCAATAGCAAAAAATCCTGGAAGTAATGACACTGTATATGAAGTAATATATTTAGAAGTTATTGATCCAGACGAGCCGGATGCAATCAAAGGAAAAACAAAACAAAGTTTTGTAGCAACAACAAAAAATAAGATTACAACAGATAGTATTCAATATTCAGTCACTGACGATAATACTGGTGTTGGTACAGGTGAAGGATTCTTTACGTTAGGCCTTAGAGGCGGTGACGGAACTAGTCCTGCATCAACAGGAACTATTACATTCTATACAAGAGTTGGTCCTGTGTTGTTTACACCGGGCGGCAATATACCTCTTGTACTACGTAACGGTAGTGACATTGTAGTAGCAGATATTGACGACAGTATTAGCTCTGATAGTTTAAGATTGCGCCCAACAACTAATACAATCAAAATTGACAGTGATGCAGTATTAGTAAGTGACAGTAAAGATCAACGTAAATATATCAGTAATATTACTAATATGAGAGATCGTATTAGAGCAGTAGGTAGCAATCTAAGAGAGTTTTATCCATTATGGATGCGTACTGCACAAGTGCAAGGACAGTCAGAATTAGGATTTACACTTGCAATACCGTTATGTTATTGTAAGCCGGGCGAAGCAGATAGTGTAATTCTAAATATTAAAAATAGTAACTTTGACTTTAGACAACTAGATATTGAGATTGAAAGATACAATATTGACAGTACAAATGGAAACAGTAACGAACAATACATACCGTTCGGAAATTACCAATTCAATGTGTAAAGCCGATAAATATATATAACAGGAGCAAATAGATGGCAAGTAATATTAATGACACTGCGGTGAATAGCGATTATCCAATTGCAGGTGTCGATAACGACTCACAAGGATTTAGAGATAATTTCTCAACAATCAAAACTAACTTTGTTGCGGCGAAGGCAGAGATTGAAACATTGCAGACTACCACTGCAAAATTAAATGTAGCAAACAATTTCTTAGGTAACACAGTTTCGGGCGCAAACTTAGAAAATGTTACTGAGACGGCATACGTTGCAAGTACTACAGTTAATACTAGCCAAAACATTAACGTAGATAGCGGTGGATACCAAGAATTTAAAGCAGGTGCAGATATTACATTTACACTTTCAAACTGGTCTAGTGTTACTGCAAAAGCAGGTAAGATTAGAGTACACGTACAAAGTGACCAAGCCGCTGGTAGTGCTACTAATAGAACTATTACATTTGCATCCAATGCAGGTGCTGGAACTATTAAAACAGACAACGGATGGCCGACAGCTAATACTACAGCAGTAATTGGTGCACCAGGCGCAGATGAAGCAAGTAAGTATTATGCTTTTGAATTTACTAGCTATGACAGTGGCGCTAATGTATGGGCTAAGTATTTAGGAATCTTCCAGTAATGCATCCATTTGCTGAAGACACCTCAAACATGTCAGTACAGCAACTTTACGATCGAGTTGCAGAGTTAACTAACAAATACTTTGCAACTCAAAATCCCCAAGTCCGCGACCAAATTTCTACATTTATTGAATTGTATAGACAAGAAGCAATGATGAAAGAAGCAAGAAATCAAGTAGAAGAACAAAAAAATCGTAAAAATGGCGATTTAGATCTTGACAAACTGATTAATATCAGTTAAACTATATGTATGCTAATGAAAACAGACAACCTAGGAATACCACGATTCTCTAACAAGGATCTTATTGACATGATCTATTCAGGTCATGCTGACAAATGCCACGTAGTACTATGTGACCCAAGTGACGACATTGATCAATTTAACAAAGCAATGCGTGATCAGTACTTACCTGAGCTTAAACAATATATCCCAATTGATGTAGAGCAGAAAGACTTTGACGGTGCGTTACAGTCCGAATGGTTTATGCCTGACAAATATAAAGAACTTAATGTATACCATTATGTATTAGGTAAAGCAGAAATACCCTGTGAGGAAATCCCCCATCAAGAACGTATATGGGAAGAACTTAGAGAATATGAAGCACGTGGTATGCACGACTTATTACGTTACATGATCTATCTTGTAGACTTCATGCGTGAGAATAATATTGTTTGGGGTGTAGGTAGAGGTAGCTCTGTAGCAAGTTATGTGTTATACTTAATAGGTGTACACAAAATAGATTCGATCCAGTATGACCTGGATTGGAGAGAGTTCCTGAGATAAGTACTAATATAACAAGGAGACACAAATGGCAGTAAAGCAAACAGGTCGAAAAATATACAAAACTATGACGGGCAAAACCGTTGATATGGATTTGTTAAGACAAAGAAATGAATTAACACCAGCAGTAGGCAATGCTAAAGTAAATGCTCGTGGAGACGAACTAGGAGCAGGCGGCCAAATCATTCGCAAGCGTGAAGAAGTAATGCGTGACTTTTATGATGATAATGTTGAACCTACACAGTTCGAAGCATCAGAGAAAGAACCTACTCCAGCAGAGCCTGTACAAGAAACAGTAGAAGTTGAAGTTCCAACTCCTCGTGCTACTAAGGCAAGAACAGGACAGACTAAAGCAGAAGCAAAAGCAACCGATGACGAATGGGTTGAAGATGCAGATGGTAATTTTGTAAAAAAAGGTGATTAATGTTTAATTATAAAGATATGGCCGCAAACAAGCGAGGCCACCAAGTAACAATTAAAGCTGAAAAATTGCGAGCTATCAATGATAGAGTGCTTGTTACCGATATGGAATTTGGAGAACAATATACTCAAGGTGGGCTTATTATTAGAAGTGATGATGGCGAATCTAGAGGAATTTATCCACGTTGGGGTAAAGTATTTTCTAAAGGTCCGACAAACGTAGATCCATATGAAGTAGGACAATGGATATTAGTCGAACATGGTCGCTGGACACGAGGCTTAAACATTGCACTAGATGGCGAAGAGCCAATTACAGTACGAATGGTTGAAGCAGAAAGTATCTTAGGTTGGGCTGAAGAAAAACCCAATGACCTTAGACTAGGTGAAGAAATTGACGTAAACGGTGATCAAGCTCGCCCAGAAGACTTTGTTAACGCTCGCGGACAGATGACACAGTAAGAAATTAAACCACTCAAAGAAAGAGGCTAATGTGAATAACGTAGATCTAAATAAGTATAAAGAATTTGTAGAAGAAGTAACTAGCACAGCAAGTAATAATACTACTGAGCTATCAAAAACCCTAGATAAACTAGAAACTGAAAGTGGTGTTAACATGGCACTACTACTAACAGGCTCGATTGGTATGGCGAGCGAAGGAGGCGAGTTTGCTGAAATTGTTAAAAAATGTATTTTCCAAGGTAAACCACTTGATGATGCAACTATCTTTCATGCTAAACGAGAACTTGGCGATATTGCTTGGTACTGGGTTAATAGTTGCAGGGCACTTAATTTGGACCCTAATGAAGTTCTAGCAGAAAATGTAAACAAACTTAAAGCACGTTACCCGGGTGGTGAGTTTGATGTACATTATTCCGAAAACCGTAAAGACGGCGATCTTTAAGTAAAAAAACACTTGACTCCTTAATTGTTTTATGCTATAATGTATATAACGATTAAGGAGTATTTTTATGAAATTCCCAAAACCCCAAAGCAGTGGTATAGGTACTACTGGAGTATGTGGTGTGACTTTGTTAATACTGCACACTACAGGATTTATCATCGGCTGGGCATGGCCGTTGCTATATGTCGCATTAATCCTAAGCGCAGTCGGTCAAGAGAATAGGAAGGGCTAATATGGGCACTAAAGTACACGGAATGATAGACTTAGAAACTCTTGGAGTAAATCCAGACAGTACTATTATTACCCTAGGTGCTATTAAATTTGATCCGTATACTGGTGTTGAACCGCACAGTGGATTATATTTACGTTGCGATATTGAAGAACAAACAGAACAGCTCGGCAGAAGTGTAGATGACAATACACTTGCTTGGTGGGGCAAACAAGATCAAAAGATCCAAGACGAAGCGTTTGGAGAACACGAGGATCGTGTTAACATGGATCAGCTTACAAAGGCACTTAATAAATGGTGTGTAGGCATTGACCAGCTTTGGTGTCAAGGACCGTTATTTGACTATGCAATTTTGCAAAACTTGTACAGCGGCATAGGTAAACCGTGTCCGTGGAACTTTTGGCAAATTAGAGACAGTCGAACGCTGTTTGCAATGATGCCCCAGGATCCGCGTAAAGCAATACAAGAAGAACTACATAATGCATTAGCTGATTGTTATTATCAAGCTATATGCGTACAGCAATCATATAAACATTTTGGAGTAGAAGTACGATGAAGGAATTATGGGTAGAGAAATACCGTCCAGCAACAGTAGATGGTTATGTTTTTAGAGATCAACATCAGCGTAATCAAGTAAACACTTGGATTAAAGACGGTACTATTCCGCATCTATTGTTTAGTGGTAACGCAGGTATTGGTAAAACAACACTTGCTAAAATTTTACTTAACCAGTTAGAAGTAAACGAGTATGATGTACTAGAAATTAACGCTAGTCGTACAAACTCTGTAGAAGATGTGCGTGACAAGATTGTAAACTTTGTACAAATGATTCCGTTTGGTGACTTTAAGGTTGTACTACTTGATGAGGCTGACTATTTGTCGCCTAACGCACAAGCCGCACTACGTGGCGTGATGGAAGAGTATCATACTACAAGTAGGTTTATTATGACTTGTAACTATCCTAACAGAATTATTCCTGCACTACATAGTCGTTGCCAAGGCTTTCATATTGAACGCATTGACCAAACTGAGTTTACAGCACGAGTAGCTGAGATTCTTATTACAGAAGAAGTTGTTCCAGATTTAGATGTACTAGACACATACGTAAAGGCTACATATCCAGACTTGCGCAAATGTATTAATATGGTACAAATGAACTGTGTAGACGGTGCATTAGTTCCGCCAGCAAAGAGCGACAGCGGCGATGCAGATTACAAACTTGAAATGGTTGAACTGTTTAAAGCTGGCAAGATTGGTCAAGCAAGAAAACTAGTGTGTAGTCAAGCTCGCCCAGAAGAAATAGAAGATATATACAAGTGGTTGTATGATAATATTTCTTTGTTTGGTGATGATGAAAAACAGGAAAGTGCTATCCTAGTAATTAAACAAGGACTAGTTGATCATACGTTAGTAAGCGACCCAGAGATAAATCTTGCGGCAACGCTCATAAGGTTAGGA
>Ga0307998_1000549_pt1 | contig 21257 bp, 18 predicted proteins | sample Davwhametageno37_FD_203147 | JGI IMG/M metagenome (GOLD analysis project Ga0307998, IMG submission 203147) | Marine microbial communities from Davis Island wharf, Antarctic Ocean - #37 | ecosystem: Environmental > Aquatic > Marine > Unclassified | place: Antarctic Ocean: Davis Island wharf... | reverse complement strand
CATTTTTTAATGCAAAGAATTTTGAAATTGAAATGAAAGAAACCGAACCTAAATTTACGATTCAGCCCAACACGAAATTTAGAGTAAGTTTACTTTATAGCTATAAAGAAAAATTGAATGCGCCACTTTTAGGAGGGGAAGAACTTGTTGCACAAAAATTAGGAATAGAGTTAAGGTTAAATAGAGCAAGTAAAGGAAGTTTTAGAGCTGGGTTTAATTTTATCGACAACAAATATATCTCTAACGGAAACCCATCCTTAGATTATGAAATTTTAGAAGGATTGCAAGAGGGAGCAAATATGACTTGGGAATTTACCTATCAGCAAAACATATCTAAACACATGCAATTGAGTTTAAATTATAATGGGAGAAAATCGGAAGAGTCACCAATTATTCATGCTGGAGGAGTGCAAGTAAGAGCTTTCTTTTAATGCTCTATAATTTCAGGAGTAACGTGCATAATAATAGGATGCAAGTTTTGAGCTATTAGCTTGGCAAAAGAAAAGAGTTTAATAGTTGCAAGAATTCAGCAGGTTTTTCAGCGTGAACCCAATGCCCAGTATTTAAAGAATTTATTACTGAATTAGTAAAAATGTTTTTAATAGTAGCGTAATCTTTTGGTGTGATGTAATTTGATTTCTCTCCTCTAACGAATAATGTAGGTTTTTCAAAAGTTGAGATATTTTCTAATCCTTGACCAATAACTTCAATATTTTTATTAATTGTTGAAAGGTAAAATTTCCAAGCTAATCGCTCTTTGTCTGCCCAATAAAGATTTTTAAGTAAAAATTGTCTAGTAGAAACATCTCCAATGAATTTACTTAATTGTTCATCCGCTTTTTTTCTGGTTTTTATTACATCAAAATCTAAAGAAAGCATTCCTTCAATAATTATGGTATGATCTACAATGTATGCTTTAGGAGCGATATCTGCAACAATTAATTTCTCCAATTTATTAGGATAATTCATAGCAAATTGCATAGCCGTTTTCCCGCCCATTGAGTGCCCTAAAATTATAGGGTCCACAATGTCGTTTTGTAAGAGAAATTCATACAAATCGTCAGCCATTACGTCATAGTTAAAGTCTTCGCTATGTGGGGATTGACCGTGGTTTCGAGCATCTACAATAAAGACCTCAAAATGATCGCCTAGCTTTTTAGCCAAGCTCATCCAATTGTCTAAAGAACCAAATAAACCATGTAAAATGACTAAAGGTTCGCCTTCACCAACTTTTTTAAAATTTAATTGCATTCGACAAAAATCGTATTTTTGGAGAAATTAAAGAATAATATGAGTGAATTAAAAATAGTTGGGGCCGACAAAAAAGAATTTAAAGTTAAATTGGATAAAGCTCGAAATTCAGGATTGTTAAATGGAGATAGTTTTGAGTGGGATGTTCTTAAGGTAAAAGGCAACTCTTATAGTATCATAAAGGAGAATAAGTCATATAATTTAGAGGTGTTAGAAGTGAAAGCTGCTGAAAAATCATTTTTGATTAAGGTAGACGGAATCAAATATCTTTTTAATGCGAAAGATAAATATGACGAGCTTCTACACAGTCTTGGAATGGATACAATGTTAAGTGTTAAAGTTTCGGATTTAAAAGCTCCAATGCCAGGTTTAGTTTTAGAGATTTCTGTAGAGGCAGGTCAATCGGTCGCTAAAGGTGATACTTTATTGATTTTAGAGGCAATGAAAATGGAAAATGTAATAAAATCGCCTATAGATGGTGTAATAAAAAATATTTTTGTAAACAAAGCTGATACTGTTAAAAAGAATGAGTTAATTCTTAATTTCGAGCAACAGGCTATCCCTGAAATAATTATTGAGTAGAACAATGAAGTCTACATATTTTATATTTCTTTTTTCAGTCATTCTTTTCTCTTGCGGAAATGATACTTCTGATAGCTTACAAGTTGAGGTCTCAGGATCTGGTTCTCTAGCTGTAGGAATTGTAACTCCTAAGGGAGAAGTGCAAATTATTGAGCCAGTTATTGATGGAGAAGTTGTTGTGATAGAAAACAATGGCATTACATTAGCTGAAGTTAAAACAGGGAATAATGAAAAGGCAACTATCGTTTTAAATACAAAGCAATTTACTGAAGGAGAGAATCATCTCAGGTTTTCTGTAGAAGGAGTTTATGCCTATTCCATTGCTTATTTAGCGAATAACTACGCTCTAAGTCAATTTTCTTCAGATATTTTTAATGTAGAATTGATGTATGGAAACAATGTGTTTTTAGCATTTTTAACAGATAAAAATGGAATAAGTATAAAGACAAATAAAGGAAGTGTGTTAAGAAATGCTGTTTTGGGTGGTGTAGAAAGTGTGTTTGATATGAAACATTCACACTTGTTTTACCATTTACCACTGGAAGAAACTTCAGATCCAATCCTAGATTTCTATTTGGTAAATACTGCTGTTTCTGAAAAAGGGAATAAAGTAAAAGTTACAATTAATAAAACAGAATTTATTATTAATAAATGGGCTGCTTATAGGATTTCTGGATTAAATAATTCTGAAAATACTGTTCGTATTCAATTATTGGACAAAAACAATAAAATTATTGAAGGTCCTTTTAATAATTCTGGAGCACGTAGGCTTGTTCTTAAAAAAACTTCTAAACAACCTCTAGTAAAGTTCTAAAAGCAACAAATTTTCCTTGGTAACGATTTCCGTGGGCTTCCTGTAAAGGGTTTGAGCATTTCTCTTGGTATTCATCTAAATCAGCCATAGAGTTGCAAGTGTATTGAATGGCGTATGTGTGTCCAGTTTCATCTTCTTGTGTGGAAAGCACCTTTGCCATTCTGTTATCTAAAAAATAACCAGTTGCCATTACATCTAAAATGTGCACTGTTTTCATCCAATTTAACCAGTCAGAGTGAATGCTGTCGTCAATGTTTACTGTTACGTTGTATATTATCATGCGGTAAAATTAGTGTTATGTTTTTAGTGTTTAGTCTTTAGATAGATCTTTTCTTTAAACTCAACACCAAAACTATAAACTAACTATGTTATAAACAAAATCAAACACTTATCAACAAAGCCTAAAATAGAATGTTTTGGAATTGTCTAAGGCTTCAAAAAGGCGTAAAATTGTAACCTTAAAAACCAGTAATAATTTTACAATCACATAACCTAAAAACATGGCTCAAAAAAAGATTAAAAACGCACTTATTTCAGTTTTTCATAAAGATAATTTAGAACCGATTATTAAACGTTTAAATGAGTTGGGAGTAACAATGTATTCTACTGGTGGTACTCAAAGCTTTATTGAGGATTTAGGAGTTCCAGTAACAGCCGTTGAGGATTTAACTTCTTACCCGTCAATTTTAGGAGGGAGAGTTAAGACTTTACATCCAAAAGTGTTTGGAGGTATTTTAAGTAGAAGAGGTTTAGCGAGTGATATTGCTCAATTGGAAGAATTTAAAATTCAAGAAATTGACCTAGTAATTGTTGATTTGTATCCTTTTGAGGCTTCTGTTGCTTCATGTGCTGAAGAGCAAGATATTATTGAGAAAATTGATATTGGTGGTATTTCTTTAATTAGAGCTGCTGCAAAAAATTATAAAGATGTATTAATTGTTTCTTCAAGAAACCAATATGATTATACATTGAATCTTTTGAATGAAAAAGATGGGTCCTCTGATTTAGAGGATAGAAAATATTTAGCTAAATCAGCTTTTAATGTCTCATCTCATTATGATACAGCGATATTTAACTGGTTTAATAATGATGAAGAAAAGTTCTTTAAACAAAGTGTTACGGAATCCCGTTCTTTAAGATATGGTGAAAACCCACATCAAGAAGGAACTTTTTATGGAGATTTAGATGCTATGTTTGAGAAGTTGCATGGTAAAGAATTATCGTACAACAATTTATTGGATGTTGATTCTGCAGTAAACTTAATTTCTGAATTCCCAGATAAACCAACTTTTGCTGTTTTAAAACACAACAATGCTTGTGGTTTAGCAACTCGAGATACATTACTGGAAGCTTGGGCTGATGCTTTGGCTGGTGATCCAGTTTCTGCATTTGGTGGAGTTTTAATCACCAACAAAACAATTGATTTAGTAACCGCAACAGAAATTAACAAATTGTTTTGTGAGGTTGTTATTGCGCCAGATTATGATGCTGAAGCATTAACAATGTTGCAAGGAAAAAAGAATAGAATTATTTTAGTTCAAAAGCCTGTTGAAACTTCAAAAAAACAATTTAGAACTATTTTGAACGGAGTTTTAGAGCAAGACAAAGATGCTAGAACTGCCAATGCAAAAGATTTTACAACCATAACTAAAAAAGAGCCAACTGCTGACGAGATTGTTGATTTAGAATTTGCAAATAAATTAGTGAAGCATACAAAATCGAATACGATTGTGTTTGCTAAAAATAGGCAATTATTAGCAAGTGGATTAGGTCAAACATCTAGAGTTGATGCATTAAATCAAGCAATTGTAAAAGCAAAAGCTTTTGGGTTTGATTTAACTGGAGCTGTAATGGCGTCAGATGCATTTTTCCCTTTTCCTGATTGTGTAGAGATTGCTAAGGATACTGGTATTTCTGCCGTTGTTCAGCCTGGAGGTTCAATAAAAGACCAATTGTCAATTGATTATTGTGATACAAATGATATGGCAATGGTGATGACTGGAATCCGTCATTTCAGACATTAAATAGTAGAGGGTTTTATTAACAAATTAATATTTATCAATTTTAAGATAAATATTTAAAATTTAGAAGTTTAAGAAGTACATTTACGTCACTCATAAAACACAATAGCAATTAAATAAATGGGATTATTTAGTTTTTTTACGCAAGATATAGCAATAGATTTAGGTACAGCCAATACGCTGATTATCTACAACGATAAAGTAGTTGTGGATCAACCCTCAATTGTGGCTAAAGATAGAATGACTGGCGAAATTATTGCCGTAGGAAGGAAAGCCATGCAAATGCATGGAAAAACACATGAGGATATTAAAACAATTAGACCATTAAAAGATGGTGTTATTGCAGATTTTGATGCTGCAGAACATATGATTAGAGGGATGATTATGATGATGCACGATAAGAAGCCATTATTTACACCTTCTATGAAAATGGTTATTTGTATTCCTTCGGGAATTACAGAGGTTGAAAAACGAGCAGTAAAAGATTCTGCTGAGCATGCTGGAGGTAAAGATGTTTATTTAATACATGAGCCAATGGCTGCAGCTATCGGAATTGGTATTGATGTGTTGGAGCCAGTGGGAAGTATGATTATTGATATAGGAGGTGGCACTTCTGAAATTGCAGTAATTGCTTTAGGAGGAATTGTTTGTGATAAATCTATTCGAGTTGCCGGAGATGACTTTACCAATGATATTGTGGAGTATATGAGAAGACAGCACAACCTTTTAATTGGAGAAAGATCTGCTGAACAAATAAAAATTGAGTGTGGTTCTGCAGTTGTTGAATTGGAAAATCCACCAGAGGATTACGCTGTTCAAGGAAGAGATTTAATGACTGGTACACCAAAAGAAATTGTAGTTTCTTATTCTGAAATTGCACATGCTCTAGATAAGTCGATTGCCAAAATTGAAGATGCTATATTGAGCGCCTTAGAAATGACTCCTCCAGAATTATCTGCAGATATATACAAAACAGGATTGTATTTAGCTGGTGGTGGTTCAATATTAAGAGGTTTGGATAGACGTGTTTCTGCAAAAACTAAGCTACCTGTTCATATTGCTGAGGATCCTTTAAGATGTGTAGCAAGAGGTACAGGAATGGCACTTAAGAACATAAGTAAGTTCCCGTTTTTAATGAAAAGCTAAATTAAAGAAGTTTGAATAATGAAGAATTTAATACGGTTTTTAACTAAAAATTCCTTTGTATTCTTATTTTTGTTTTTATTGTTTATTTCTTTTGCACTCTTAGTGCAAAACAATAATTATCAAAGTTCAAAAGTGTTTAACTCATCAAATTTTCTGGTAGGTAATCTCTATTCAACAGTAAATAATGTAAACGATTATTTTAATTTGAAAGAAGTTAACGCTAAGTTAGCAGAACAGAACGCTAAGTTACAATCGACTCAAATAGGTACGTTTTCTAAAATTAAAGGAATTATTCTAGAGATCAATGACACTCTTTATTTTCAAAAATATGTTTGCACCGCGGCAAAAGTTGTAAATAGCACAACCAATAAGAGAGTGAATTATATTACTATTGATAAAGGTGCTGCAAATGGAATTGAGGCAGGCATGGGGGTCGTTTCTCTAAAAGGAGTAATAGGGACCGTGAAAAATGTTTCAGAAAATTTTTGTTCAGTAATGTCTGTCTTGCATGAGGAAAATGCAGTAAGTGCTAAAATAAAAAAATCAGGATACATTGGTTCTTTGGTGTGGGAGTTAGGAGATTATCGAATGGCTCAATTAGAAGGGATTCCTAACCATGTTAAATTGAATATCGGAGACGAAATAATCACAACAGGTTATTCTATGGTTTATCCTGAAGGGATTAAGATAGGGAAAGTTGTCGATTTTTATTTGCCTGAAGGAAATAATTTTTATAACATTGATATTGAGCTTTCTGTTGATTACAAAAGTCTGTCGTATGTTTTTATTATTAAGTCTTGGATGAAAAAAGAGAAAAAAGAATTAGAAGCATTAAACGATGTTAAATAGTCATGATTAGAGATCTATTAAAATACGCCTTTCATTTTTTTCTATTAATCCTTTTTCAAGGATTGATATTGAATAATGTAGAGTTTGGCGGCTATTTTGTTCCTTTCTTATATGTTGTATTTATTATAGCCTTACCCTTTGAAACCCCAAATTGGATTGTTTTAATTTTAGGGTTTGTTTTAGGGTTTTTGATTGATTGTTTTACAAGTACATTGGGAATGCATGCTTCAGCAACCGTTTTTGTAGCTTTTTGCCGATATTATTTATTAGAAAGGCTTGCGCCCCGAGGAGGTTATTCGCTTAATGCAACACCAAGTATTCAAGATATGGGAATGGGTTGGTATTTATTCTATGCTGTAAGCTTGATTTTCTTACATCATTTATTTTTGTTTTATATAGAATCATTTAAGTCAACTCAGTTCTTTTATACTTTTGGAAGAGTTTTGGCGAGTACTTTTTTCACGTTAATATTAGTGTTAATCGTTCAGCTTTTCAATTACAAATCTTCTAAAACCATATGAATTTATCCCGCAGGAAATTTGTTGTTGGGCTGTCTTTTTTAGCGGTAGGTGTTCTTTTTATTGTTAGATTATTTACCGTACAAGTCTTAGACGACAAATATAAGTTAGATTCGGATAGTAATGTGATGCGATCAATAACTCAATACCCAGCAAGAGGATTGGTTTATGATAGGAATGGAGAATTATTGGTTTACAACGAGGCGGCTTACGATTTAATGGTAATTCCAAAGCAAGTAAAAGAAATTGATACCAATGCTTTTTGTAAGTTACTAGAAATTGAAAAAGATGAGTTTTTAGAGAGTTTTGCTAAGGCCAAAAAGTATTCTCGATATAAAGCTTCCAGATTCTTAAAAGAGATTTCTTCTATTTCTTATGCAACTATTCAAGAGCAATTGTTTCTCTATCCAGGATTTTTTGTTCAGATAAGAACATTAAGGAAGTACCCACGAAATAGTGCAGCACACATTTTAGGTTATATTGGAGAGGTTAACCAGAGTACGATTGAGAAAAAACCGTATTATAATTCAGGAGATTATATTGGTAAAAGCGGCCTTGAATACTCTTATGAAAAGATACTGAGAGGGAGGAGAGGCATTAAGCGAGTATTGGTAGATGTGCACAATCGTGAAAAGGGTAGTTATAAAGAAGGTGATTTCGATACAGTGGCAGTTACTGGAAAAGTGCTTCAGATAACCTTGGATGTTATGTTGCAAGAATATGGAGAGCTGCTAATGCAAAATAAAAAAGGAAGTATTGTTGCTCTTGAGCCTAGTACAGGCGAGATTTTGGCATTAGTTTCTGCTCCCAATTATGACCCTAATATGTTGGTAGGAAGAGCAGTTGAGAAAAACTATCCTATTCTGAGTGAAGATACTTTAAGCCCATTGTTTAATAGGGCTTTGATGGCTAAATATCCGCCAGGTTCAATATTTAAAACAGTGCAAGCTATGGTTGGTTTGCAGGCTGGTGTAATTGATGCAAATTCTGGCTTTGCTTGTAATAAATCTATGGTTGGCTGTCATAATCACCCTAATGCTATGAGTGTTGCTGCTTCTGTAAAGATGTCTTGTAATCCTTATTATTACCATGTTTTTAAACGACTAATCCAACAAAAAAGAGATTTGAGTATTTTTAAGGATAGTGAGTTAGGGTTAGGGGTTTGGGAAGAGCAAATTAAAAAGTTCGGTTTTGGAACTCGATTAGAAACTGATTTGCCAAGTATTAAAAGAGGTTGGGTCCCTAACGTTAGTTTTTATAATAAATGGTATGGAGAAGGACGTTGGGCATATTCAACAATACAGTCTTTAGGGATTGGTCAGGGAGAAGTTGAGGTAATTCCTTTGCAAATGGCAAATTTATCGGCAACAATAGCCAATAGAGGATATTATTATGTTCCTCATTTTATTAAGAATGTGGATAAGCTTGATACGATCCCGAAAAAGTTTAAAGAAAAGCATAATGTAGGTATTGATAAAAAACACATTGAAACTGTTATTGATGGAATGTATGGGGTTGTTTATGAGCATGGAGGAACGGCAAGAAAAGCTCGGATTCATGAAAGTATTGAAGTCTGCGGGAAAACGGGGACGGCACAAAATCCTCATGGAGAAGATCATTCCGTTTTTATAGCTTTCGCTCCAAGGGATAATCCTAAGATTGCTATTGTTGTTTATGTTGAGAATGCAGGAGGTGGAGGGACCTGGGCAGCCCCAATTGCAAGTTTAATGATAGAACAGTATTTAACAGATAGTATTGCGATAACTAATTTAGGAAAAGAGAAACGAATTTTAGATGCCAATTTATTAAATGTAATACCTAAGAAGTGAGAACTTATAAAAACATATTTTCTAATATTGATTGGGTTATTGTGTTGCTTTATCTTGTGTTGGTGTTAATTGGCTGGGTAAATATTTATGCAGCTGTTTACAATGAAGATTATCATAGTATTTTTGATATTACTCAACGTTACGGGAAGCAGTTGATGTGGATAGTGTTAGGTTTGGTAATTGCTTTTATTATCCTATTAGTAGATAGTCATTTTTTCACAACATTTGCAATTCCTATATATCTGGTTGTCCTAGTTTCATTGTTAGCGGTGCTTGTTTTGGGGGTTGAAATAAATGGAGCAACTTCGTGGTTTCAATTTGGGAATTTTAAAATTCAGCCATCCGAATTTGCCAAATTTGCCACAGCCTTGGCCTTGGCAAAATATCTTTCGACTATCAATATTAAAATGAAAGATGTTAAAACGAAGGTGATGGCGATAGTTATTATTGGGCTTCCAGCAATATTTATTTTACTTCAAAATGATACAGGTTCCACATTGGTTTATGCAGCTTTTATCTTTGTTTTGTATAGAGAAGGCTTATCGGGAAATATCCTGTTGTTTGGTTTATTGGCTGTTTTGATGTTTGTTTTAACACTAATTTTTGGACCAATAGAAATTATATTAGTAACAACATTTAGCTATATTCTGATTTATTCTATGCTTAAATACAGTGCTAAAACAGTGTTAATTTCAGTAATTATATTCTCAATATTAACATATGCTTTTTTCTATTTTGAATATAGTAGTAGCATTCTTTATTATGTAATTGGAGGAGGATTAGTTGTGCTAATTGCTTTTTTAATGTTGAAAAAAGAGATGAAAGGTAAGTCAATACATTATTTAGGCGTGTTAATTTTTGTGTTAACATGCTCTTATGTGTTTAGTATTGATTTTGCCTTTAATAAAGTACTAAAAGAGCATCAAAGAACAAGAATTACAGTTTTGTTGGGCGAGGAAGATAAGCTAACAGCGCAGATAGAAGAGCTTAAATTGGAAAGAGATGCTGAAGATATTTCTGCTGAGGAGAAACAGGGAATACGGGACGATATTGGCGCTATACGATTTAGTTTAAGGAAATTAAGACAAGGGAATGGCTGGAATATTAAGCAGTCATTAATTGCAATTGGTTCTGGAGGTTTTTTGGGAAAAGGTTTTTTGGAGGGGACTCAAACTAAATTCAACTTTGTTCCTGAGCAGAGTACAGATTTTATATTTTGTACTATTGGTGAGGAATGGGGATTTGTAGGGACATTTATTTTGGTGTGTATCTATATAGGGTTGTTCTTAAGGATTCTGTTTTTAGCTGAGAGACAACGTTCTATATTCAGTCGGGTTTATGGATATGCCGTAGCATCTATACTTTTTTTCCATTTCCTAATTAATATTGGAATGACGATAGGTTTAGCTCCAGTAATTGGGATTCCTTTGCCTTTTATTAGTTATGGAGGTTCCTCGTTGTGGTCGTTTACAATCTTGTTGTTTATCTTTATAAAACTTGATTCAGAGCGCTTATTAGTGTTGAGGTAAAATAAGTTGTAAGTGTTGAATTAAACAATTCAACATTCGGCATCCAAAATTTACAATACCTTAAACAATTCCTTCTCTTAATAAATCATGTAAGTGGATAACTCCTAAATAAGTTCTTCCTGAAACAACAATTAGTTGTGTGATGTTGTTGTCTTGCATTTGCTTTAAAGCGGAAGTAGCCATTTCATCTTGATCAATCGTTTTTGGCGTTACGCTCATAATATCTTTGGCAGAAAGGTTGTTGAAGTCAGAAGTATTTTCTAACATTCTTCTAAGATCTCCATCAGTAATAATTCCAGTTAAATTATCCGCTTCTGTGACTGCTGTAATCCCTAATCGTTTTGAAGAGATCTCTAAAATAACATCTTTGATTGAACTGTCAGGAGTAACTTCTGGTTTTTCATTAGTTGGATAAATGTCTGAAGCCTTTAAGAAAAGTTGTTTTCCCAAAGCTCCACCAGGGTGAAATTTTGCAAAATCATTACTATCAAAACCTCTACATTCTAAAAGGCATACCGCTAAAGCATCACCCATCGCTAACTGTGCTGTTGTGCTGCTTGTTGGCGCTAGGTTGTTTGGGCAAGCTTCTTTTTCTATATGCGTATTTAAAATAAAAGTAGCCTGTTGTCCTAAAAATGATTCAGGATTTCCTGTAATAGCAATAAGCGGATTTCCAAAGTTCTTAACGAGTGGCGCCAATGCTTTTATTTCGGGTGTATTTCCACTTTTCGAAAGGCAAATAACAATATCATCTTTAAGTACGCTACCTAAATCGCCATGTATAGCATCAGCAGCATGCATGAATAAAGCAGGTGTTCCGGTAGAGTTTAATGTTGCAACCATTTTTTGACAAATGTTAGCACTCTTTCCTATTCCGGTAATTACCAATCTGCCCTTTGAAGCTAATATTAGTTCAACGGTCTGAACAAAATCATCGTTAACATAGTCAAGTAGTCCTTTGATGGAATTTGCTTCAATTTCTAAGGTTTCCTTAGCAATTTGCTTTATTTTTTTTGTTGTATTCAAGTCGATAAGTTTTTATAAAAAATAAATGAGACTAATTAAAATGTCGTACATTTATATACAAATGTAATCGAATTCTAAAGAAACTACAATTTAATGCAGCCGTTAAACACCCCATTAACTGAATCTCTCAAAAAATATTTTGGATTCAACACCTTTAAAGGAGATCAAGAAGAAGTTATTCAAAATTTGATGGAAGGAAATGATTCGTTTGTAATCATGCCTACTGGAGGTGGTAAGTCTTTGTGTTATCAATTACCTGCTTTAATATCTCCTGGGACAGCAATTATTGTTTCGCCATTAATTGCTTTGATGAAAAATCAAGTTGATGCGATTAGGGGATTGTCATCAGAACATGGAATTGCACATTTTTACAATTCATCGCTAACAAAAACAGAAGCAAAAAAAGTTAAAGAAGATGTTACCAACGGGGTAACGAAGCTATTGTATGTTGCTCCTGAGTCATTAACAAAAGAGGAAAACGTTAACTTCTTAAAAGGAATAGAAATTTCTTTTTTTGGGATAGATGAAGCGCATTGTATTTCTGAATGGGGACACGATTTTAGACCAGAATATAGACGTTTAAGATCAATTATTGAAGCGATAGATAGAGTGCCAATTATAGCGCTAACCGCAACTGCTACGCCAAAGGTTCAGGAAGATATACAAAAAAATCTAGGAATGGTTGGGGCAAGAGTTTTTAAAGCTTCCTTTAATAGACCAAACCTTTACTATAGGGTGCAGCCTAAAAAAAATGTTAAAACAGAAATAATTCGATTTATAAAAAGTCACCAAGGAAAATCTGGTATTGTATATTGTTTAAGCCGTAAAAAGGTTGAAGAAATTGCAGAGCTATTACAGGTAAATGGTATTAATGCTTTGCCTTACCATGCCGGATTAGATTCTGCTACTAGAGCAGGAAATCAGGATGCTTTCTTAATGGAAGATTGTGATGTAATTGTTGCAACTATTGCTTTTGGAATGGGTATCGATAAGCCAGATGTTCGTTTTGTTGTCCATCATGATATTCCGAAAAGTTTAGAAAGTTATTATCAAGAAACTGGTAGAGCTGGTAGAGATGGTGGTGAAGGAGTTTGTTTGGCTTTTTATAGTTATAAAGATATTGAAAAATTAGAAAAATTCTTACATGGGAAGCCTGTGGCAGAATTAGAGATTGGTTTACAGCTAATTTTTGAAATGGTTTCTTATTCAGAAACCGCGGTGTGTAGGAGGAAGCAATTACTTCATTATTTTGGAGAAGAATATAAAGATTCTGATTGTGCTGATGAGGGAATGTGTGATAACTGTGCGCATCCTAAAGAAAAGTTTGAAGGGAAGGATGATGTAAGAATTTTACTATCTTCAGTTTTAGGATTAAATGAGGTATTTAAGGCGAAGTATATTGCTAATTTTGTTTCAGGAAATGCTAGTGCAGATATTAAATCGTTTGAACATAATAAACATGTGCTCTTTGGTACAGGAGAAGGAGAAGATAAGGATGAGAAATATTGGGACGCAACTATTCGTCAGTGTATTATTCATGGATTTATAATTAAGGAGATAGAGAATTATGGAATTCTTAAGTTAAGTACAAAAGGTAAGTCATTTATTGAGAACCCTTTTAGTGTTGATTTGGTAAAATCTCATGACTATAGTGATGTTGATGATGGAAATGTTATTTTATCACAAAAAAGTGGAGGCGGAGCTGCAGATCAGATATTGTTTAATGTCCTAAAAGAACTTAGAAAATCTTTAGGTAAAGATAAAGGATTGCCACCTTATGTAATTTTCCAAGATCCATCTTTAGAGGATATGGCTACTCGTTATCCAATTATAATGGAAGAGTTGACTAATATTTCTGGTGTTGGGCAAGGGAAGGCTAAGAAGTTTGGTGCTGAGTTTTTAGAAGTGATAGAACGTTATGTTGAGGATAATGAGATAGAACGTCCATTGGATATGGTAGTGAAATCTGTCGTAAATAAATCAGCAATTAAAGTATTTGTTATTCAAAGTATTGATCGTAAGATACCTATTGAAGAAATTGCTCAGTTAAAAGGAAAAGAGTTAGGAGAGATTTTAACAGAAATTGAACATATTGTGCATTCAGGAACTAGAGTGAATTTAGACTATTGCATTGATCAAGAAATTGATGATGAGGATCAAGAGGAAGTTTTTGATTACTTTATGGAAACAGAAACTGATGATGTACAAGAAGCTTTAGTAGAGTTTGATGGTGCATTTTCTGAAGAAGAAATGCGTATGCTTCGTATTAAGTTTCTAAGTGAAGTGGCTAATTAATGTTGTACAGAAAAATTTTTAAAAAAAGAGAGTTACCAACTGGTCACTCCCTTTTTTTTATTCAAATGACTAGTTATCGTTTATTATTCAAAATTGCTATTTTCTATCATCAAAGCTTCAATCGCCTCAGTTGTTATTGGAGCTTCTTTGTAGATAAGAATTTTAGCGTGCGGCTCATTTAAGACAGTTGGGTAAAAGAAATTTGGATCTTGATGGTATTCAAAATCAACATCATCAGATCCTGTTTCTAACAGGATTAGAGAATAAAATGGTTACCGAATTTGCTGGCATAGAATCTCTTAATTCTTGTCTGTTTTTAGCAAAAAAAAAGAAGGGGACAGAAGGTCCGTTTCGTATAGGTCTTCTTTGTTAGTTGTGTCTAAAAGTTGAGTTGAAATAAAATCCAGTCTAATTTCTTGTCTAAAAATTACGAATGGGAAGAAAAAAAATATGATTAGGATGTTCTTCATGTTGAAGTTCTTGGAGGATAATTTACTCCAAAAAAGACGCTGATACAAAGTAACAGCGGTTTTCTTAAATTGCCTTAGGAAAATTATTATTTTTTCATAAATCCTTTTGCTATTGCTTTTTTGATACAAGCACCAACACCTAATTTATTAATATCTTTAATAGCAGAGCCACAAACTTTAAGTGTTACCCATTTATCTTCTTCTGCGATATAAAACTTTTTTGTTTGTAAGTTCGGGTAAAACTTTCTCTTTGTTCTTCTCTTCGAGTGAGAAACATTATTACCTGTTATTACTTTCTTTCCTGTTAATTGACAAACTCTAGACATCTTTTTCTCTTTAAAAATTTGAGGATTGCAAAATAAATCATTTTTATTGGAATATTCAAAAAATTAAGTATGAATAATTTCAATCCTTTTTATTCAGTTTGTAAAAGTAATATAATTTATTAGATATTAATCTTATTATTCTCTTTTTAAAAAGCTGTAAAATAAGTAATTTCGTAATTCAATTATAAGACAAGATATTCAGTTAATAATTATCGAAAAAATGGCAAAAATTATTTATACAATCACAGACGAAGCACCAATGTTAGCAACGTATTCGTTTTTACCAATCGTAAAATTTTTCACAAGATCTTCGGGTGTAGAGATAGAAACGAAAGACATTTCTTTGGCGGGTAGAATTTTGTCAAATTTTTCTGAGTGTTTAACTGATGATCAAAAAATAGGAGATGTTTTAGCTGAATTAGGTGCTTTAGCAAAAACTCCAGAGGCTAATATTATTAAGTTGCCAAATATTTCTGCATCTATTCCACAATTACAAGCTGCAATTAAAGAGTTGCAAGCAAAAGGATATGCAGTTCCAAGTTATCCAGGTGATGATGCAACTAAGGCTAAATATTCAAAAGTATTAGGTTCTGCTGTTAACCCTGTGTTAAGAGAGGGGAATTCTGATAGAAGAGCACCAAAGGCAGTTAAGAACTATGCAAAGAAGCATCCACATTCTATGGGGGCGTGGGTAAGCGATTCTAAAACACATGTAGCAAGTATGAGTGACGGAGATTTTTACGGAAGTGAAAAGTCTATAACACTTGATGTAGCATCAGATGTAAAGATTCAATTTGTTGGAAATGATGGAAGTGTTGAAGTGTTAAAATTTTCTACTCCTTTATTAGCTGGCGAAATTATTGATGCTTCTGTTTTAAATTTAGATAAGTTAAAAACGTTTGTTGCAAAAGAAATAAGTGATGCAAAAGCAAACGGTGTTTTGTTTTCTGTGCATATGAAGTCAACAATGATGAAAATTTCTGATCCAATTATTTTTGGAGCTATTGTAGAAGTTTTCTATAAAGAGGTGTTTGCTGAGTATGGTGAGTTGTTTGCTGAGTTAGGAATAACTGCAAATAATGGAATAGGAGATGTGTATACTAAGATTGCTGGTCATGCTATGGAAACTGAAGTATTAGCCGCAATTGATGCTGTTTATACAATTAGACCAGGAGTTGCAATGGTAAACTCTGATAAAGGAATTACAAATTTACATGTACCAAGCGATGTAATTATAGATGCAAGTATGCCAGCTATGATTCGTTCTTCTGGTCAGATGTGGAATAGGGATGGTGAATTACAAGATACAAAAGCGATTATTCCAGACAGATGTTATGCTGGAGTATTTCAATCAACAATAGAATTTTGTCAAAAGCATGGAGCTTTTGATCCAACTACAATGGGAACAGTTCCTAATATTGGGTTAATGGCTCAAAAAGCTGAAGAATATGGTTCTCATGATAAAACATTCCAATTAAAAGCTGCTGGTAAAGTTGAAGTTGTTGATGCAAACGGAACTGTTTTAATGGAACAGACTGTTGGCACTGGAGATTTATTTAGAATGTGTCAAGTTAAAGATGCTCCAATTCAAGATTGGATTAAATTAGCTGTAAACAGAGCAAGAGCAACTGGAAACCCAACTGTATTTTGGATGGATGAAAATAGAGCGCATGATGCTGAGATGATTAAAAAGGTAAATCAATATTTATCAACGCATGATATTTCAGGATTAGAAATGCCAATTATGTCTCCAATGGAGGCAACGAGTTATACCTTAGAAAGAGTTAAAGCAGGAAAGGATACAAATTCTGTTTCAGGAAATGTGTTAAGAGATTATTTAACTGATTTATTTCCGATTTTAGAATTAGGTACATCAGCAAAAATGTTATCTATTGTTCCATTAATGAATGGTGGTGGTTTATTTGAAACTGGTGCTGGAGGTTCTGCGCCAAAACATATCGAACAATTTTTAGAAGAAGGTCATTTAAGATGGGATTCTTTAGGAGAGTTTTTAGCATTAGGCGTTTCTTTAGAGCACGTTGCAATTACAACAGGCAATAAAAAGGCGCAAGTTTTAGCTGACACGTTGGATGCTGCTACTGGGAAGTTTTTAGATAATGATAGATCGCCATCACGTAAAGTAAACGAAATCGATAACAGAGGCTCTCATTTTTACTTAGCAATGTATTGGGCAGAAGCATTGGCAAATCAATCAGACAATTCTGATTTGCAAGCACAATTTGCTCCAATCGCTAAAAGTTTATTTGAAAATGAAACTCAAATTGCTGCTGAATTAATCGCTTCTCAAGGAGATGCGCAAAATGTTGAAGGATATTTTATTCCAACGGATAGTTTAGTTTCTAAAGCTATGCGACCGAGTAAAACACTAAACAGTGTTTTGAATGGTATTTTGGTTTAATAATTAAAATTTAAGAATATTATAAAAAAAGGCTGCTCAAATTGAGTAGCCTTTTTTTGAATGAAAGAGGTTTAGTGCTAATCGAATATTTATTGGGTAATAAATTTAGTAATGAAAAAAATATTGAAAATGATAGGATGGGTAGTCGTGAGTTTAGTTTTAATACTGGTAATAGGTATCGCTCTTTTTGTAAATATTAGTTCAGAATTTGGAGGGAGTGCTTCTAAAGAAAAGCAGCTTTTTTATGGTGCGTCTGAGAATTTTTATGAGGGTAAGTTTGTCAATAAAGAAGATGTAAACTTGGATATGAGTTTTAGCACATTGGTTAAAATGATTCAAGAATATATGAAGTCTCATCCCAATACAGTTCCAGAAAACCCTATTTTAGTTAGTAAATTAGACTCTTTAAGTATAGTTCAGAACCAAACGAAAACGAAGATGGTCTGGTTCGGCCATTCTACTTTTCTATTAGAAATAGGAAAACACAATATATTAATAGATCCAATGTTTGGAAACGTTCCTGCGCCACATCCAATGTTGGGGGCAAAAAGATTTAGTACGGAATTGCCTATTGAGATTGAAAACTTACCTCAAATAGATGCTGTTATATTATCTCATGATCATTACGATCATTTAGATTATGGGTCTATTATTAAATTGAAAGACAAGGTGAGTATGTTTTATGTCCCTCTTGGTTTAGGAGTTCACCTTTTGGAGTGGGGTGTTTCTAAAGAAAAGATCAAGGAATTAGATTGGTGGCAAGAGGTAAAACATGAAGAATTAGTTTTTAAATGTACGCCAGCTCAACACTTTTCTGGAAGAGGATTGAGTGACAGAGCAAACACACTCTGGTCATCGTGGGTGATACAATCAGATAGCGAGAACATATTTTTTAGCGGAGATAGTGGATATGGAAAACATTTTAAAGAAATTGGAGAAAAGTACGGGCCATTTGATTTTACGATGATGGAATGTGGACAGTACAATGAATTGTGGAGTGACATTCACATGTTTCCAGAAGAAACAGTTCAGGCAGCTCTTGATGTTAAAGCAAAAAGAATGATGCCAATTCATTGGGGAGCATTTAAGTTGGCATTACATTCTTGGACAGATCCAGTAGAAAGAGTTATTAAAAAAGCGAATGAGCTAGATGTTGAAATTGTTGTTCCACAAATAGGAACAACGATAAATATGAAGGATTCAATTGAGAACCAAGTTGCTTGGTGGAAATAAGCATTATTATGACTATTTTTGGAAAAGCTTTAGGGGTGTTCTAATATTATGAACTGAGATAATACCCTTTTGACCTGATACTGGTAATGCAGACGAAGGGAAAAGTAATTCATGGGGAATCTACCCATTTCTAAAGCTGTTTTATTTATCAATTATGAAAACAACAGTAGAATTAAGTAAATATCCTCTAAATGCAGATTACGAGCCGCCAATTTTAGATTTTATTACACGATTAAATTCGCATCAGAATATTACCGTAAAAACGAATGCTACAAGTACGCATGTAGTTGGTGATTATGATGAAGTGATGGTTATTCTTCAGAAAGAGATTAAATTATCTTTTGAAAAATACGGTAAAGCAATTTTTGTAATGAAAGTTTTGAATGGTGATTTGGCTATATAATAACATACCATTATTACTCGAAATTGTAGCAGTTATCTTTGGAGTGTTATACACGGTATTGATGGCTCAAAACAAAATTTCTTGTTGGATTTTTGGAATACTAGGGTCATTAATAAGCGTATACTTATTTGTTGAATATGCGAAACTATATGCTGAAGCTGTTCTCTATGTGTTTTATGTGTTTGCTGGAATTTATGGCTGGATAGAATGGAAAAAACAAAAAGTAGTTAATGTTGTTTATCAGCAAAAAATGTCAACTCACATTAAATTGATCCTTTCGGGTACAGTAATTTCATTGTTATTATATTTTGGACTGACTTACTTTTTCAAGGAAGCAGAAAAACCCTTGATTGATTCATTTACTACTGTATTTAGTTTTATAGCCACTTATTTAATGGCTAAAAAATGGATTGAGAACTGGTATTATTGGTTGGTGATAGATGCAGTTTCAACTTATTTATATTATACCAGAGAGTTAGAGATTTATGCTTTATTAATGTTGGTTTATACAGTGTTAGTCGTCTATGGTTATTGGCAATGGAAAAAATTAAAAGTCATTAAAGTTGAATAAACAGATTGTAATAACCGGTCCAGAATCTTCTGGAAAATCAATTTTAACGCACTTTCTAGCTGAGGAGTTTCAGGCTCCTTTTGTTAAAGAGTATGCGCGTGAATATTTAGAAAATATTGATAGAGAATATGAGCTAGAAGATGTTCTAATAATGGCAAAAGAACAGCTTAAACGTGAAACTGAAATGCAAGCTGAATTTGGTTTTTTAGATACAGATTTAACCGTTTTTGCCATTTGGATTAAAGAGAAATACAATTTAGAAATAGATTGGATCAATAACCATCTTAGTAAATTATCTAACAACATTTATTTTTTATGTGACATAGATATTAAATGGGAAGATGATCCTTTAAGGGAGCATCCAAAAAAAGAAGATAGAGAGCGATTGTTTCATTTGTACAAGGAGCTTCTAGAAAAATACAAGCTTACTTACCACGTTATTTCAGGAAATATTCCGTCTCGAATAAAAAAGTGCAAAGAAATAATTGAAACTTAAAATTAAAATCTATTTTTGCATCGTCTCATGGGGTGCCTTACTTTCAGGCTGAGATTATACCCATTTCTTCTAAGCAATTAGAAGGAAAAACCTGATCCAGATAATGCTGGCGTAGGTAAAATAAATTTATTAATAATAACATAAACGAATGTGTACCCCACATCGTTCGTCAAAAATTTAAGTAATGAAAAAATTATTTTTTTTGACACTAGCAGCTGGCTTTTCGGTCAATTGTTTTGCTCAATTCTCAATTTCAGGAATCGTAAAAGATTCTACGTCTCAATCAGTTGTTGGAGTCACGGTTCGGATAGCAGAAACTTACAAAGGTGTATTTACCGATAATAACGGTGGCTATAAGCTTTCTAATTTAAAAAACGGCAACTATGTTGTTGAAGTGAGTTACGTTGGTTATCAAACCCAACAATACCAAGTAGATAATCTCTCTAAAGATGTGGAGGTTGATTTCGATTTAAAAAAATCTCAAGTTTCATTGGGAGAGTTTATTGTTTCAGGAACAAGAGTTGAAGAGAACTCTCCATTTGCGCATACAAATATTATGAAAGATGAATTTGAAAAGAATAATTTAGGACAAGACATTCCTATTTTATTGCAGAATTCAGTTTCTATGGTGTCAACTAGCGATGCAGGAGCAGGAGTTGGTTATACTGGGTTTCGATTAAGGGGTTCTGATGCTACAAGAATAAACGTTACAATAAACGGAATTCCTGTAAATGATGCTGAGTCTCAAGGAGTTTATTGGGTAAATATGCCCGATTTTGCCTCTTCAACAGAATCTATTCAGATACAAAGAGGTGTTGGGTCTTCTACTAATGGGGGAAGTGCTTTTGGTGGTTCTGTAAACCTTGAAACAACTGAACTTAAAGAGAAAGCATACGGAGAAGTTTCTTCATCTTACGGATCTTTTAACACACATAAAGAAACGGTAAAATTTGGAACAGGGTTATTGAATAACCGTTGGGCTTTTGATGGAAGAGCATCTAATATTCATTCAGATGGATACATTGATAGAGCTACTTCAGATTTAAAAAGTTACTATTTATCTGGTGGATATTACGGAAAGACTTTGTCTGTAAAAGCTATAGCATTTGCAGGAAAAGAGAAGACATATCAAAGTTGGTATGGAACTCCAGAGGTTGTAATTGATGGCAGTAAAGAAGATTTGGAAGCTTATGCAAGTAATAATTGGTTGGATTCTTCTCAAACATATAATGTAGTCAATTCTGGAAGAACATATAATTACTATGAATATGATAACGAAACGGATAATTACCAGCAAGACCATTATCAATTACATGTTGCAAATCAGTTTAATGAGAAGTTAGATGCAACTTTAGCATTTCATTATACTTATGGAAGAGGTTATTATGAGCAGTTTAGACAAGGTGATTCGTTTTCTAAATACGGTTTGAATGACTTAGTTGTTGGAACAACAACAGTAAATAGTTCAAATATTATTAG
>Ga0307998_1000547_pt1 | contig 21293 bp, 18 predicted proteins | sample Davwhametageno37_FD_203147 | JGI IMG/M metagenome (GOLD analysis project Ga0307998, IMG submission 203147) | Marine microbial communities from Davis Island wharf, Antarctic Ocean - #37 | ecosystem: Environmental > Aquatic > Marine > Unclassified | place: Antarctic Ocean: Davis Island wharf... | reverse complement strand
CTTCCTTCATCTTTATAATGAACTTCTAGTCCATCTACAGAAATGAATTGCGAAGCAGTGTCGGTATATTGTTCTTTAAGGCTTTCAACGCTAATGCTAGGCGTTCTTGCTATCAATATGAGTGTGAAGATTGCTCCAAAAAATACAACAAAAATTTTCAAAACTGTATTTATAAATTTAGTAGATATCATCCTTCAATTTACTTATTTAAAACGAGTTAAGCAAACAGGAGCTTATTTTTTTAGAGTACTTGAACTATAAGGATTACTCAACAACTCTTTAAAAATCTGCCATCTTTTTTCAGGCAGCTCAGGATCGGCTCCTGATAATTTCATATGCTTGGCTACTTGGTCTTTTCCTAGGTTGTAGTTGATCACATAACTGCGGTTCGTTTCAATGAAATTTAAGCGTTGAATGGCCTTCTTTGGAGAAAAGAGTAAGTACGTTTCAATCATTCCAACAGCTTCTTCTCTTCCGATTATTCCATTGAGATAGCGCCGTGCAATTTCATTTTCAGCGTACTTTAATTTAGCTTTCAACTCCTGTACTTTATGAAACTTTTCAGCTTTCATTTTTGATATTCCAACAATTGGGAAAAGTACGTCACGTTCAAAGGCAAGTCGTTTTTCTCCAGGAAAGACCATGTCAATTCCATAATTTGCGCTTCCTTCAGAAATAAATGATAAAGGCGAAAAAAGCGGGTAAACGGAATATTCCATCCAACCTTTAGTGTTTACTAGGTTCTGATCCAACAACATCATATAGATGTGGTGCCCCGGATATCCTTCATGACTTGCTAAATCAATCGCCCGGTCGATGTGGATTGGGAAGTCTGTATTGATTTGTATTAAGCTTTGACTATCTCCTTGATAGTAGTTATAGCCACTCCAAACCTTATCGTTTACGTATTCTAAAACAAAATTCTCTTGAGTTGGTAAATCTAAATATTGTTTGGTGATTGCCCTCGATTCACCTGTAGCAACACTAAAAACACTGTCTAACATGTTTTTTGGAATTATAAACTGCTCCATGAATTTTGTGTATCGAGACGATAAAACTTCATCTCCATTGAGTAACTGATCCATTTCATCAAGTAATTTGTCAAAATAAATTAGAGGGTAGAAGGGAGGCTCAGCATCATATAATAGTGCAGCTTCTTCGTCAAACGAATAGGTCTTTCCGCCGATTATTTGGACTTTAGTTCTCAAAGCAATCAATTGCTTTTGAAGCATTTCAACTCTTCTTATATTAAAGTTTGACTTTTTGGACTCAAGTAGAGTTTTACATTTCGAAAGGAGATAATTTGCTGAGTTTACTAGAGTTTCTTCAGGAAAAATAGCCTCTTTTTGTTCATTTGGTTTCCATTCTTCCGGCCCAAAATAGGCATCAACCACTGCTGAATCATACTGGCCTACTTGAAGAACCAAGCGAACGTACTCTTCGGCAATTACTTCAATACTATCGGGTTTTAGTTTTGTGCTACAGTTTGCTAGTAATAAGCAAATAAGGACTAAAAATGTATTTTTCATATGGCATTAGTGATGCGTTCATGTTGAAAGGTATCGCTATTCTCACGTATTCTAAAATTTAACATCAATTAGTCTCAACTTTTATATAGTTTTACTCTGAATAACCCCTTTGGGTACTGTTAATTTCGCCTCAATGGAACAACTCAGTATTTTTGATATTTTTAAAATTGGTGTAGGTCCCTCTAGCAGTCATACGCTTGGTCCTTGGAAAGCTGCTTTGGCTTTTAGGGATGTACTTGCTGCGTATACATTCGATAATATTTCAATCACACTTTATGGCTCTTTATCCAAAACAGGAAAAGGGCATAAGACAGATGTTGCGATTCAACTGGGCCTTGCTGGTCTCATACCAGAAACTACCAACCCCGGAGAAATGGAATGTATTTTGGATCAAATTAAAATTACTGAAACCCTATTTTTTGATACTGGGAGCATCTCTTTTTCGCCACAAATGCATATTAACTTTTGTAATAGCTTGCATGAGGCGCATCCTAATGTTTTGACTTTTAGAGCGACCAAAAAAGAGGAGATAATTTTGGAGCAAACATATACTTCATTAGGTGGGGGTTTTATTAGGTTACTAGGCGATTCAGAACCTGAAAAGAAAAAAGTTGACCTTCCATTTCCAATTGAAAATGGAGCGGATGTTTTACGATATACGCAAGACAATTCTTTGGATTTTTATGCGATTGTATTTCAAAACGAACAGCATATTAGGACAGCAAAGCAAATTGATTTTAAGTTACAGGAGATTTACGATACCATGAAGTTGTCTGTATATAAAGGTTGTATTACAGCGGGTGTGCTGCCTGGGGGTTTGAATGTGAAAAGACGCGCTCGCGAACTCTGTTCTAAACTTTTGGAGGAACATCAATATAAAACATTAGACGCATGGGAAGAAGCTCTCAGAAAAACACCCTTAGTTTTCGACACGCTAAACACATGGATCAGCTGTTTCGCTTTGGCCGTAAATGAACAAAATGCTGCGATGGGGAAGATTGTTACTTCGCCCACTAATGGAGCCGCCGGAGTAATCCCAGCAGTTCTATTATACCATCAATATTTTGCTAAAAATAAAGGTTTCGAAGATGTCAAAAAATTCTTGCTTGTTGCAGGTGAAATCGGATGTATGTTCAAAAAAGGAGCAACAATATCAGCAGCAGAGGGCGGGTGCCAAGCAGAGATTGGCGTTTCTTCTGCGATGGCAGCTGGTGGATTGACAGCTTGTTTGGGTGGAAGCACCATGCAAATTCTAATGGCAGCCGAAATTGCTATGGAACATCACCTAGGTTTGACCTGTGATCCGATTCATGGACTGGTTCAGGTGCCTTGTATTGAACGAAACTCAATGGGGGCTATCAAAGCTATTATGGCTTCAAATTTAGCATTGAACGGCAATCCTGAAGATGCCATTGTGAACTTTGATCAGGTTGTAAAAACCATGTGGGAAACAGGATTGGCAATGAATTCTAACTTTAAAGAAACATCGGAAGGTGGTTTGGCAATCAATGTAGCGGTTTCTTTTCCGAGTTGCTAAAAGTTTCGAGGCTATATGTTGGGGTAAAAAATCTTGACAATGATATCGGCGTGTTTCTCAACTTCTTTTTCATCAAATGGATCAATACCAAATTGTTTTTTCATCTGATAGTTGAACAGAAAAATAGAGTTTGCAGCACTAAAAAAAATTGTAGTTAAGTTTGGGATTGGAAAATCCTCGCTCAAGCCCTTCTTCACTAACATTCCATGCAACTGACTTGTTTTTAAAGTCAGAGGTTTGAGAACATTCTCAATTAACCAATCACTTCGAGGGGACTCCTGTGTCATTTCATGAACAATGACTAAATAGAGTTCAGGGAATTTGGAGTTGTAGTATATGAATTGACGTGCCAAAGTCTTGGCAGTATCTTTTAGTGATAAATGTTTTAGGAGTTTAAAGGTTGTTACGGATTCTTTCAAATATGCATCAAAAGCTGTGCTTACAGCTTTCTTCCATAAGTCTTCTTTATTGCCAAAATGATAGTGTAATAAGGAGTCATTTACCGCACATTGAGATGAGATTTTATTAATGCTCGTTCCCCCATATCCGTGTTTTGAAAACTCTTTCAACGCCTTGTTGAGAATCGCGCCTTGATCGATTCCTGATTTTTCAGTTGGTCGACCTCTCTTGCGTTTATTGGTGTTATCTGTATTCTCTTTCTTGCTCATTTATTGTCAAATTAAATCATTTTAAAGGAGATTTAAAAATTGTAAGCATTCATTTTTTGAATTAATTAAGAACTTAACCAATATATTTCTATATTTGTTTTAATTGATATTAACTTAAATTCATGATCTACACTTCAATTACTGTTGAACGAAAAGAAAACTACGCAATTGTCCAGTTGGATGGGGGTAAGGTTAATGAAATAAACACGGCAATGGTTCGTGACTTAAAGCATGTTTTTACCGCATTAGATCAAGACGATTCTGTTCGTGGTTTAATTCTCAGCGGACGCCCACATGGTTTTAGCGCTGGTTTGGATATTGTGAATATTGCGATGGGAGGAAAAGTAAAAGCAGAAGAATTCTGGAATTATTATCATGAAGCATTACAAGCCATGATTCGGTTTTCAAAACCTTTTGTGTGTGCCATTACTGGATATGCCCCAGCTGGAGCAACCATTCTAGCGCTTTGTGCAGATTACAGGGTTATGGGCAAAGGCACAAAACATGTAGTTGGAATGCACGAATTTAAGTTGTCCATGCAAGTACCCGAATTACTTTCTGATATATATGCCTATCATTTGGGCGAAAAACAAGCCTGGGAAGCCGTACAGCAAATGAAACTTTATACAAGCGACCAAGCCCTCGAAGTAGGTTTGGTAAATGAATCTGTTGAAGTTGAATCGGTATTGGAACGTTCGGAGTTATACATGCAAAAAATGCTGAACATACACACCCCAGTTTTTACCGAAACAAAACGTCTATTAAGAAAAAACTTACTTAATTTGGTGGATCGAGATTTCACTCAATTAGTAAAAGATGTAATCGATAATTTGTCTGACCCTTTTACACAGAAGGTGATACAAGAATTTAAGAATAATTTAAAAAAGTAAAATAAATAAAGATGGAAGCATACATTTATGATGCCGTTCGATCGGTTCGAGGAAAAGGAAACAAAAAGGGTGCTCTTAACGGGGTTACACCTACCGAGTTATCTCGTCAAGTATTAGTAGCACTAAAGGAGCGAAATGCGTTAGATACCTCTAAGGTTGAAGATGTGATTTTTGGGTGTGTTGCACAAGTAAAAGATCAAGGAGTAAACATTGCAAAATCTGCTGCTCAAGAATCGAATTATGGGGATCATCTCTGTGGCGTAACGCTTAACCGTTTTTGTGGCTCCGGTCTTGAGGCTATGAATCAGGCTGCAGCTTATGTAAAGTCTGGCTTTAGTTCATTGCTTGTTGCTGGTGGAGTAGAAAGCATGTCTCGCGTCCCAATGGGATCAGATGGAGGTGGCTTCCTAATGGACCCATTACAAGCGGTTCCAAGAAACTTAGTACCTCAAGGTATTTCTGCAGATTTAATTGCTACCAAATACGGTTATTCTAGAAACGATACCGATTTATTTGCTGTCGAATCACAAAGAAGAGCATCAGAAGCTGAGGCGGATAAGCGTTTTGTTTCTCGTATTGCAATCAAAGATATCAATGGACTTGATGTTTTGACTACAGACGAAAATATTCGACCATCGACTACCTTAGAAGGAATTAGTAAATTACAACCCTCTTTCGCAATGATGGGAGCTATGGGAGGTTTTGATGCAGTTGCGATTGATAAATACCCAGAAGTAGAAGAATTACTTCACGTGCATCATGCTGCGAATTCTTCAGCTATTGTAGATGGAGCAGGGGCTACCTTAATAGGAAACAAGTCCATTGGCGAAGCACTTGGCTTAACGCCACGATTTAGAGTTCGTGCAGCTGCCGTAGAAGGGACAGATCCCACCATCATGCTTACCGGACCAGTTCCTGCAAGTGTAAAGGCTCTTAAACAAGCTGGAATGAGCATCAATGACATTGACTTATTTGAAGTTAACGAAGCATTCTCGGCTATTCCAATGTATTTCATGGATAAGCTTGGTGTTGACCATTCTTTAGTAAACGTGAATGGAGGAGCAATTGCAATGGGTCACCCCCTTGGTGCTACTGGTTGTATGATTGCTGGAACGCTTATGGATGAACTAGAAAGAAGAAATTTGAATACCGGATTAATCACACTCTGTATAGGTGGAGGAATGGGTATTGCTACAATCATTGAACGCGTCTAATTAAGAATTAAGAAAAAGTATTTCAAATGGAAAATATTAAAAACGACCTTTTTGAATTTGAAGTTGGAGCTGATGGTATCGGAATCCTTTCAATCAACCAAGTCAACAATCCAACCAACCTATTCAGTACAGAATTTATTGCCTCTTATATTGAATTAGCAAATAATGTTGTCGCTGATAAAGATATTAAAGGGATGATCTTAACCTCCGGCAGAATTATGTTTATGCCGGGCGCCGATTTAAGAGAACTACAAACTATGGGGGATGACCCTCAAAAAACGTTTGATGGCACCATGCAAATGCATCAATCGTTGCGTGCTCTTGAAACTGCTGGCAAACCGTTTGTTGCTGCCATAAATGGAACAGCAATGGGAGGTGGATTAGAATTATGCTTAACCTGTCATCACAGAATAGTGTTGAATAATGTAAAAATAAAATTAGGCTTTCCAGAAGCTAAGGTTGGTTTATTGCCGGCTGGTGGTGGAAATTCTAAGGTTCCTTATTTATTGGGCATACAAAATTCTTTGATGTATTTGTTACAAGGAAAAGAAGTACGTCCCGCTCAAGCGTTAAAAGACGGACTTATTGACGACCTTGCAGAAAGTCAGGAAGAACTTATTCAAAAAGCGAAGGATTGGATTTTTGCAAACCCAAATCCAGTTCAACCATGGGATAATAAAAAACACCGTGTTCCTGGTGGTGATGTATGGTCTGCAAATGGAGTTCAAACACTAGTTGGAGCTGCTGGTAACCTCGGTAAAATAGCACATGGCAACTATCCGGCTCAAAGTTATATTATGAAAGTAATCCACGATGGATTGCCCATAACCATTGATCGTGCATTAGAAATTGAAGCGCGTTATTTCATTAAACTATTAGCTTCTAAGGAAGCGAAAAACATGATCCGTACCGGATTCATGGAATTGCAAAAAGCAAAAAAAGGAATTGCACGTCCCAAGACAGAACCCAAGTACGAAATTAAGAAGTTGGGTATTTTAGGTGCTGGAATGATGGGCGCTGGAATTGCATATGTTTCTGCAAAAGCAGGAATGGATGTTGTTCTTAAAGATGTTTCACAAGAAGGTGCTGATAAAGGAAAGGCGTATTCTAAAGCAATTTTGGATAAGGCAATTTCCAAAAACCGTTCTACACCAGAAAAAGCGGAAGTATTACTGTCGAAAATCGAAGCTACTGCAGATCCTGCATCGATGAAAGACTGTGATCTAGTAATAGAAGCAGTATTTGAAGACCCAAAGCTAAAAGCAATTGTAACGGCAGAAACAGAAGCGGTTCTTGGTGCTGATAAAGTATATGCATCGAATACTTCGACTATTCCAATTACAGAATTAGCAAAAGCTTCTTCTCGTCCAGATAATTTCATCGGAATTCATTTCTTTTCTCCGGTAGAAAAAATGCCTTTAGTTGAAATCATTGTTGGAGAAAAAACAGAAGCAAAAGCAATTGCAGCAGCTGTAGACTATACGGTTGCTATTGGTAAAATTCCAATTGTAGTAAACGATAGCCGTGGATTCTATACCTCACGTTGTTTTGGAACCTTTGTTTCCGAAGGATCTTTTATGGTTGAAGAAGGAGTTCCTGCAGCTATGGTAGAGAATGTTGCTAAAGCTGAAGGAATGGCGGTTGGTCCACTAGCCGTTATTGACGAAGTAACCCTTACTCTGGGATTACACGTTTATGAAAGTGATCCTACGCCAAACAAACCTGCATTCCAGGAACGTTCATACAAAATGCAAAAAGACCTTGTAGACAATCATGATCGTAAAGGTAAGAAGTGGGGCGCAGGCTTCTATGACTACCCAAAAGGATTGCCCAAGAAATTATGGCCTGGTCTTGCTGAGAAATACAATGCCAATGTTGACTATCTCGATAAGGAAACAGTTGGAAAACGAATCTTACACCGTCAAGCAATTGAAGCTTTTAAGTGTTTAGAAGAAGGCGTTTTGAATAGTGTAGTCGATGGTGATTTAGGCTCTGTTTTAGGATGGGGATTCCCAATCTTTACAGGTGGAGCTTTATCGTATATTGATTTTGTTGGCATGCAACAATTTGTTGCTGAATGCGATGACTTTAGTTCTCGATTTGGAGCACGTTTTGCCGTCCCAGATGGACTGAGAGCGTTATCTGAAGCTGGAAAATCGATACACGACTACAAAAAATAATAGCAATCACGATTCATTGAATGCTCCTTTTTATAGTTTTTAATTAGGAGCATTTTTTAAATATAAACCTATGGATACGATTCAAGAAATTGTTGATTTATTGACCCTGAAAAAAATCGACGAAAATACTTATCAAGGAGAAAACTACACAACACCATGGGGACGTGTATTTGGCGGTCAAGTTCTAGGGCAATCACTTCATGCGGCATATCAATCTGTTCCTAAAGATCGTTTTGCTCATTCCATGCACGCCTATTTTATTCTAGGTGGTCAACTTGATATTCCAATAATCTATGAAGTAGATTCCATTCGAGACGGAAAAAGTTTTACAACCAGAAGAGTAGTAGCAAAACAAAATGGAGTAGCGATTTTCAATATGTCGGCCTCATTTCATAAAAAGGAAGAAGGAATCGACCATCAAATTCCCATGCCCAATGTGATTAAACCGGAGAACTTAATTCCAACTGTTGATCAAATCAATGAACTAGAAACAACTGCCCCTAAAATATATAAGCGTTTAAAGAATATGTTACCAACTGTATTTGACATTCGTCCAGTTGAAAATTTTTTAAGTAAGTATAGTAAAAACAGCCCCCCATATGACAATATGTGGTTTACTTCAGCTGTCAAACTCAATCGAGATGATGTAGCACTTAACCATCAATTACTTGCCTACGCTTCCGATTATAATCTGTTGAGTACAGCCACAGCTCCGCATCGAGAAGAACTCAATACCAAAAGTATGTTTTATACGAGTTTGGACCATGCCCTTTGGTTCCACCGTGATTTTTCAATTGACGATTGGTTATTATATGCTATGGATAGTCCGAGTGCTTCCAATTCAAGAGGTTTTGCTCGTGGAAGTATTTTTAATAAAAATGGAGACTTGGTAGCATCTGTTGCACAAGAAGGCCTGATTCGAGAACAAATTAAGAAAGCATAAGTACACCATTAAGAATAGATTATTATGATATTTAAATTAGAAGAAGAACATTTAAGCGTTAAAGAAGCTGCTCGAGAATTTGCTAAAACACGTTTAAAAGAGGGTGTTATCGAACGCGACAGTTCCATGGCATATCCAACTGAATTTGTCAAAGAAATGGGCGAAATGGGCTTTCTAAGCATGATGACTGACCCTAAATACGGTGGAAGCGGAATGGATACGCTTTCCTATGTACTTGCAATGGAAGAAATTTCCAAAATCGATAGCAGTTGTTCTGTGATCATGTCCGTGAATAATTCTCTTGTTTTATTTGGTTTAGAAAAATATGGGACTGAAGAACAAAAACAAAAATACATTCCAAGACTAACTACCGGAGCAGAGGTAGGTTGTTTTTGCCTTTCTGAGCCTGAAGCTGGGAGTGATGCAACATCCCAACGTACAACTGCCATCGATAAAGGAGATCATTATGTGTTGAATGGTGTAAAAAATTGGATTACAAATGGCGGAAAAGCTACCATTCAACTCGTGATTGCTCATACGGACAAAGAAAAAGGACATAAGGGAATCAATGTTTTTATTGTTGAGCGCGATTGGGAAGGAGTTACCATTGGTCCTAAAGAAGACAAAATGGGAATTCGCTCGTCTGATACACATTCGATAAGTTATGCAGATGTAAAAGTTCCTAAGGAAAACCGAATTGGAGCCGATGGCTTTGGATTTAAATTTGCTATGCAAACCCTTGAAGGAGGTCGTATTGGGATTGCTGCACAAGCCCTTGGAATTGCAGCTGGAGCTTACGAAATGGCTATTGAATACGCACATCAGAGAGAAACTTTTGGGAAACCAATTGGTCAACACCAAGCAATTGCTTTTAAATTAGCAGATATGGCGATGGATATTGAAGCAGCCCGCATGATTGTATATCGAGCTGCCTATTTAAAAGATAGTGGACAAGACTATGGCTACGCAAGTGCAATGGCTAAATTAATTGCTTCTGAAGCTGCAATGAAACACACTGTTGAAGCTGTTCAAATACATGGAGGTAATGGATATGTAAAAGAATACCATGTTGAACGCCTAATGCGGGATGCAAAAATCACACAGATATACGAGGGAACTTCAGAAATACAACGGATTATTATATCCAGAAACGTACTGAATGGAAACCTTGAATTACCAATGTAAAACCTGCTTTTACATTTTAACAATCAATCCTTGATCTGCAGCTAATGTGCCATTGCATACCGATGGATATACTGTGGCGAGATCGGCTAAACCATCAAGAGTTTTATACTGAAGCCACGCTTTGGTAGTTGCTACAGCATCTACTAAAAATTGTCCTGTTTTTTGGTCAAATTTGCTGGCTCCCCAATCTTCAATTCGTTTTTGAATATGACTAGGCGCAAAGAAAAATTTGGAACGTTCCCTAATGATTCCCTCGTTTGGGTTCGATTCTTTCCAATGAGTCAGCCCAACCTTAAAGGTAAATTTCATAAGACCACCTAAACGTTTATGTAGATCAACCAATACCAAATTATTCCCTGACATATCTACAATAACTGTAGGAATTGTACTATTGATTTGTGCCAGTTGATCATAGGTGTACACTTCATAATACAGGCCAAGTTTTACAACGGCTTCAAGGTTACGTTCCGATGTTATTCCAATGGCATTAGGTGCGGTTTCATCGATGTGTAAACCATAGGCTAATCCAATACTGGTTTTGCTAGAAGCACTCAGTATGATGGTTTGTTCTGCCCCAAACCAATTGTTTTCTTGTAGGGAATCCCATAGACAAAACGATGTAATGTAAAGGGGATAAAATAAGGCTCGATCGCGATCCAGTTTTTGATTATAGTTAGGTTCCGAAAGTACTCTTCGATACAGATTATAGGTTGGTGGTAAAGTTGATCGGTGTTTTGAAACATCTATAAAACGTTTGCCCGTAATGTGTCCAGCTTTCATTTTTAAATGACAAGCAGGAGGGAAGTATCCGAAAATTCGATCCCCAACAGGGATGTTATCTGCCTTCGATTCTACTACATCTGCAAAGCCCCAAACGGGAATTACGCCCCAGCCTCCAGTTTGTTTCCCAACAGGAGGAAAGAACTCCCAATAGCGTATGATTTCTCCAGAGACTGCATAGGTAATGTTATTTGAAGTGAAAGAAAACAAATCGATTTTCACTATAATTTCATCAGTTGCAAGTGTTAAATTTTCTTCTGGAATTTCTTCAATAGCATGGTTTATAAACTTATTTTTTTCAACTTGAAATTGATGGCTTTTGATTGGTTTCATATAAAATGTTTAAAAAAGAGTATCATTTTAGTTTAGCATCAAGATAAAGAATATTCAATTGGTTTGCTAGTGAAAATGATTTCGTTTTCACTTTAAAATCTTTTAATTATGGAGTTGTTTGGTCATATAGTAGTTTGTCCAAAACTCGTCATCGGTATATTGAAATTGAAGCGTGTGTTTTTCTTGAATTACAAAACCTTCTTTTTTATACAGCTTTATTGCATTTGTATTGTATCCAAAAACACATAACTCAACTTGTCTTGACGGAATTTTTTTTTGAACTGCATCGACCATTAGTCGTATTATTTTTGCTCCATAACCCAGTCCTCTGTTTTGTTTAGCTCCAATTAATATCCTCGATAACCTTGGATGTTCATTTAAAAAATTCAATTCACAGTGTCCAATGACTTCTCCCGATTGTATGTGGACTATTTTTTTTGCAATGAGTTTATCTTGACTTAAATAAGCATGAAGTTGGTTTTCTGACAGTGGATAAGTAAACAAATCTCCAGCAAATTGAATCAGTTCTCTCTCTGTATCAATCCAACCAATGAGTCTTGAAAAATCGTTTGTAGTAAAAGGTTCTAGTTTAAGTATTGGATCAATTATAGATTTCATTTACCAAACCTAAACTATTTTCTAACATAATGAAAATGTTTTGAGATTACTGTCTCAAAGTTAGGTTTTAAAATCCATGCTGCGTAGATGTAAATCCGAGTGTTACAAGTCCGGATCTAATTTCTGGAGCATTCATGAATAGGTTCCAAAATAATTGAGTTTTATGATTCTCGATCATCGGGCCAATAGTCCCTTGGACTATGGCTAAATACCGCTGTGTTTTCATTGAAAATGGGGAGCATACGCATCAATTGGACCAGTTATTCCAATGTAGTCTTCTTGTTTTTCTTCGTATAAATAACGCAAATACTTCATAGAAGCTACTGGTATATAGGGGAATGAGGAAAGCGCAGCAGTTGGACTTATAACTCCTCGATCATTCGTTGGACTGTGGTCAGAATAGCCCGTACTCCCGTCTGTGTTTCGAGAATAACTTGCGGTTAAACCCCAGTTTTTATGTGAATAATCTGAAAATTCATTCGGATTTTGAACGCAATGTTCCAATACAATTTGCGCGTGATTGCGAACCACGTCCCAATAGTTTGCATAGCGATCTGTTAAACCCCTTGGATCTAGTGTCAAATAGGATTAGTGTGCCCTGAATAAAGGGCCAACGCTATCGTTTGTTCCTCCATGATTGAGTAACACGGGAATATTATATTGTTGAGCTTCGCTTTTGATTGCACCATTCTGAGCCCAACCTTCGTGATAAACTGCTGCATTAATTCGATACGTAGGGGAAGCAGCGCCTAAGATATAAGCAATCAAGCCTTCATTATAACCCACAATGGGAAGGTTTGTTTCAAAATCAAAGTTTGGAGACCAATGCCAATAAAGCACGTTTTCTCCCTGCGTGAACCAATTCCATTCTACTCCTTTCCAAAGAATGTCAGCTTTTTGAGCAAGCTGTTGTTCTTCTGCGTTTCCGTTTTTGAAATATTTTCGGATACAAATCAATCCTTGACAAAGCAGAGCAGTTTCTACCAAATCTGCGCCATTATCCATAGAACTGAATGGAAGTACGGTTCCACTATTTCCATCTATCCAGTGTGGCCAAGGGCCATGGAATCGATCTGCATTTTCTAGGAAATCAAGAGCAGTTTGTAGATGGCTTATACCTGCTTCTTTGCTCATGATGTTATTCTCAATTCCCATTAAAAACATTAAGAAAACCAAATCCAGATCCCACAGTAGTGACTGTATTTGAGTCAAATGAAAGGTCATTTTCGTGTAAGCGTTCACGACTTAGTTTAGAATTGGTATGCGCATAATCCCAAAAGTATTTAAAGACGTCTTTCTGCTCAGTTTGCATGAGCTCTGTATCTGTCTGGATCCATTGAGATCGGTTCATTATCAGGTGTAGAATCAAGCTGCATAACATCCGAAGAGCATGAAATGAAAAACAGGAAGCTATATAATGAAATGATTTTCGTAGGACTTGAACGATTTTGAATGGGTCATTCAAATATAAAAAAACCTCCAAACGTTTTGTATGGAGGTTTTTATTCAAAATATAATTATACGTAAATGTACAGTTTATTTCAAAATGGCATCAACTAAATAAGAACCTACTTCAGCAGTTCCATAAGCTTTTCCACCATCTGCAAGGTCTTCTGTTACATAACCTTCTTTGAGAGCTTGCTCAACAACTTTACGAATTAATGCGCCTTCTTCATGAAGGTCAAAACTCATTTCAAACATCATAGCAGCCGAAAGAACAGTTGCTAAAGGGTTCGCAATGTTTAGCCCTGTTGCTTGTGGGTAAGAACCATGAATGGGCTCATATAAGGCATTTTCTTCACCAACAGAAGCCGAAGGCATAAGCCCCATCGATCCAGAGATTACAGACGCTTCATCGGTTAAAATATCTCCAAATAAGTTTTCTGTGATTAGCACGTCATAACTATTTGGCCATTGTACTAATCGCATGGCAACTGCATCAACGAACTCATAGACAACTTCTACTTCTGGATAGTCCTTTTCCATTGCTTGAACGGTTTCTCTCCACAGGCGTGAGCTTTCGAGAACGTTGGCTTTGTCTACACAACACAATCTCTTGGAACGTGTCATTGCCAGTTCAAATCCTTTCTTCGCAATACGTACCACCTCAGCTCGGGTATAGGTACAGGTATCGAAAGCAGTATTACCATCATCCTTACGACCGCGTTCTCCAAAATAGATTCCACCAGTAAGCTCGCGTAAAAAAACCAAATCTGTTCCCTCAATTCGTTCTTTCTTTAAAGGCGATTTGTCTAAAAGCGATGGGAAGGTAAAGGTTGGTCGCACATTAGCAAACAAACCAAGTTTTTGACGCATTTTAAGCAGCCCTTGTTCTGGACGTACTTTTGCTGAAGGGTCATTATCAAAACGTGGATGCCCAATGGCGCCGAATAAAATGGCGTCAGCATCCAAGCAAACCTGATGTGTTTCATCGGGATAAGGTTCTCCAACTGCATCAATTGCTGCAGCTCCTGTAAGGGCCGAAGTCCAATTAATTTCGTGATTGAATTTTTGAGCGATTGCGTCCGATACTTTTACCGCTTGGTCAATGACTTCGGGTCCAATTCCATCTCCAGCTAAAAGGGCAATGTTTAATTTCATATGTTTTATCTATAGCGTTACTGTTGTGTTTGAATAATATTAAGCATTTTCTCCGTGGCTTTGATTGCTGATACTGTTTGATCAGAATCCAACCCTCGCGTTACAAATTCTGTAGAACCTTGCTTCCAGGTGATTGTAGTTTCACACAATGCAGCTGAAGTACTTCCTGGGGGAATATGCACAGCATAATCGATTAATTTTGGAAGCTCTATTGTTTTGGTGTTGTATATTTTTCGAATGGCATTGATGAATGCGTCGTATTGTCCATCGCCACAGGCATTTTCTTCAAAGGTTTCGCCATCAATTTCTACTGCAACAGTAGTCGAAGGTTGCAATCCTTTGGAGTGTGTTAATACGTAGGACTTGACAAATACTTTTTGGGTATTGGCTCCACTGTTCATAACATCTGAAATGATGTAGGGTAAGTCTTGCGCGGTTACCTGTTCTTGTTTATCTCCTAATTCAATAATGCGCTGGGTAACTTTTTTAAGTGCATCATCATCTAAACTCAAACCGAGTTCTTGAAGGTTTTTCTGAATGTTTGCCTTACCAGAAGTTTTTCCTAAAGCGTATTTGCGTTTACGCCCAAAACGTTCGGGAAGTAAATCGTTGAAATATAAATTGTTTTTACTATCGCCATCTGCGTGTATACCCGCAGTTTGTGTAAATACATTGGCACCAACAATAGGTTTATTCACTGGAATTCTAAAGCCCGTAAAGGTAGCTACCAAAAGACTCACCTTATGCAAAGAGGTTTCATTGATATTGACTTCGATTCCTGGCATAAAATCATTTACTACAGCTACTAAGCTTGCAAGTGGTGTGTTTCCTGCACGTTCACCCATTCCATTTACTGTTAAATGTAAACCCTGAATTCCAGCCTTGATCGCTTCCATTGCATTAGCGACACTCAAATCGTAGTCGTTATGTCCATGAAAGTCAAAATGAAGATCGGGATAGCGTTCAATTATTTCAGATAAAAATGAAAATGTCTCCGATGGGGAGAGTATACCTAAGGTATCTGGTAGTAGTATTCTTCTGATGGGTTGGTTTGCTAAAAAATCTAAAAACGAAAAGACATATTCTTTCGAATTACGCATTCCATTACTCCAATCTTCTAAATAAACGTTGGTTTCAATATTGTTTTTTGTTGCCAGTGCAATACTCTCTTCAATACCTTTGAAATGCTGTTCTGGAGTTTGCTTCAATTGATACTTCAAATGATTCAATGACCCTTTAGTCAATAAATTTTGAACCTTTGCACCTGCATCGATCATCCATTGAATTGAAACTCCTTTGTCTACAAAGGTTAAGATCTCAACGCGATCAAGAAGGTTTACTTCCTTAGCCCATGTTGTAATGCTTTTTACTGCTTGAAATTCACCTTCAGACACACGAGCAGAGGCGACTTCAATACGATCTATGTTTAGCTCTCCCAGCAGAAGTTTTGCTAGTGTTAGCTTTTCTGAAGATGAAAATGATACTCCAGATGTTTGTTCACCATCCCGAAGGGTAGTGTCCATTATTTCAATCGTTCTTGGTTTCATGATCCTAGTATGGAATTCAATTATAGAGGAGTGTTTTTTGCAAATTCCCCAATTTGTTCCTTGATGTTCATCAAATAATCAATGTCATCAAAACCATTGAGCATATTGTCTTTCTTATAGGAATTGATATCAAAAGATTCTGATGTACCCGTAGCTTCAATCGTGATGGTTTGGGTTGGAAGATCAATTATAAGTTGTGTGTTGGTATCCTTTTCTATTGCTGTGTAAATTTCTTCTAAAAACGCTGCAGAAACTTGAACGGGTAATACCCCAACATTAAGACAGTTATTTCTAAAGATATCTGCAAAAAAGCTTGAAACGACACAACGAAAGCCATAGTCGTAAACTGCCCATGCTGCGTGCTCTCTTGACGAACCTGAGCCAAAGTTTTTACCGCCTACTAAAACTTTACCACTATATCGACTGTCGTTTAATGGAAACTCAGTTTTTAGACTGTTATCTTGGTTGTAACGCCAATCTCTAAAAAGATTGTCGCCAAAACCAACACGTTCGGTCGCTTTCAAAAAACGTGCAGGAATGATTTGATCAGTATCTACATTTTCAATCGGTAACGGAACCGCTGAACTTTTTAAGGTGTTGAATTTATCGTATGCCATTATTTTTCCCATTTGGGATCTTTATTAAGTTATACTAAGCTTCTTGGATCAGTTACTACGCCCATTACTGCTGCAGCTGCTGCAACCGTTGGACTTGCCAATAAGGTTCTTGAACCTGGACCTTGACGTCCTTCAAAGTTTCTATTTGATGTGCTGACTGCATATTTTCCTGCAGGAATTTTATCATCATTCATCGCTAAACAAGCGGAACAACCCGGCTCGCGCAATTCAAAGCCTGCAGTTTCTAGAATATCTAAGAGACCTTCGTCTTTTATTGCGTTGAGTACTTTATGAGACCCAGGAACCAGCCATGCTGTAACATGATCTGCTTTTTTGTGGCCATCAATGATTTCTGTAAAAGCTCTGAAGTCTTCTATACGTCCGTTGGTACAACTTCCTAGAAAAACAAAGTCAATTTTCTTTCCAATCATGGAGTCACCTTCTTTGTAGCCCATATAATCTAAAGATTTCTTATAAGTAGCAACGCCACCTTCAAGACTATCCGCCATTGGAATACCTCCAGAGATACCCATTCCCATTCCAGGATTGGTTCCGTAAGTAATCATGGGTTCAATCGTGCTTCCTTCAAAAGTATATTCTTTGTCAAAACTTGCGCCATCGTCTGTTTTGAGGGTAGACCAATAGGTCATTGTCTTATCCCATGCAGCACCTTTTGGTGTAAACTCCCGATCTTTTATATATTCAAATGTTTTTTCGTCTGGAGCAATTATTCCTCCACGCGCGCCCATTTCAATACTCAGGTTACAAACGGTCATACGACCTTCCATACTGAGTGATTTAAATACATCACCTGCATATTCAACAAAGTATCCTGTTGCACCAGAGGTGCTTAATTGTGCAATGATAAACAAAGCAACATCTTTAGGTGTTACTCCTCTCCCAAGGGCGCCATTAACCGTAATACGCATGGTCTTTGGTTTGGGTTGCATAATACATTGAGTAGAAAGAACCATTTCAACTTCTGAAGTTCCAATTCCAAATGCAATGGCTCCAAATGCACCATGTGTAGAGGTATGTGAATCTCCACATACTATAGTCGCACCAGGTTGTGTAATCCCGTATTCAGGACCAACAACATGAACTATACCGTTTTTTTCATGACCCAACCCCCAATAAGAAATCCCATGAGCTGCTGCGTTTTCTTCAAGAGCTTTTAGTTGATTTGCCGATAATGGATCTTCTACGGGTAGGTGTTGGTTGATGGTTGGTGTATTGTGATCCGCAGTTGCAAAAGTACGCTCAGGGCTCATTACTTCAACGCCTCTGTTTTTTAAGCCTAAAAACGCTACTGGACTTGTTACTTCATGAACCAAATGACGATCTATGAAAAGAACGTCAGGGCCACCTTCAATTTGTTGGACTACGTGCGAATCCCAAACTTTGTCAAATAATGTATTACTCATATAATTTATATAAAATTAAACCAAGCCTATATTGCTTGCTTTGATGATTAATGGGATGTCTTCGTTGCTGATTTCTTTCTTAGAATCTGCTAACTTCAAAAACTCTTGATATACTTTATCTAATTGTAGTTTATCTAATTCATAACCTACATTCTTGGCACGATACGCTAGTGCAGCACGGCCGCTTCTGGCAGTAAGAACAATTGCCGACTCTGTCACACCTACGTCATGTGGATCCATGATTTCATAGGTTTCTCGATTTTTAATAACACCGTCTTGGTGAATTCCAGAACTGTGTGCAAAAGCATTGGCACCGACTACCGCTTTATTGGGTTGTACCATCATACCCATACTTTCTGAAACCAAAAGGCTTGTAGGGTATAAAAGCTTGGAATTGATATTCGTATCTAAATCTAAATATGGATGCTGACGCATAATCATGACAACTTCTTCTAAGGAAGTGTTTCCTGCCCGCTCACCAATTCCATTTATCGTGCATTCAATTTGACGTGCTCCATTCATTATTCCAGCTATAGAGTTAGCGGTAGCTAAACCTAAATCATTGTGGCAATGACATGAAAGGACGGCTTTGTGAATACCCGTTACGTTTTCTTTTAAATATTTAATTTTTGCTCCATATTCTTCTGGAAGGCAATATCCTGTGGTATCTGGAATATTCAATACGGTTGCACCAGCTTTGACTACTGCTTCACATACACGTGCTAAAAATTCATTATCAGTTCTACCAGCATCTTCTGCATAAAATTCAACATCATCAACAAAAGATTTGGCGTATGTAACTGCAGCAACTGCACGTTCAATAATGGCTTCTTTATTAGAATTGAATTTAAACTTAATATGAGATTCAGAAGTTCCTATTCCTGTGTGTATTCTGGGACGTTTGGCATGGGTCAATGCTTCTGCGGCAACCTTTATATCGTTTTCAACCGCTCGAGTTAATCCACAAACTTTAGCATTCTTTACTAGTTTAGAAATTTCAACTACAGAATTAAAATCACCTGGGCTAGAAACTGGGAAACCCGCTTCAATAATATCAACGCCTAGAATGTCCAATCGTTCTGCAATGATTAGTTTACTTTTGGTATCTAATTTACAACCGGGGACCTGCTCTCCATCACGAAGTGTAGTGTCAAAAATTTGGACGTGCTCTTGAGCCATTTTAATATATTTATTGAAAGCAATACGAATTTAGCGTTTATATGCATAATCTTGTAATTTTTTGCTTACTTTTATTACGAAACCCACGGTGTTTTATTATGAATAAAGCACTTTATACTAGCAATTTATAGTAAAAAAACATACAATGACTAACGATCAAAAAGAAAACCTATTCGTTTTAATAAAATCTTTGTCAAAATCGGAAAAAAGACAGTTTAAGCTTTTTGTTGGACGAATGGATTCAAATTTAGATTCTAAGTTCCTGATTTTATTCAATTTATTAGATAAGATGGTGGTTTATGATGAGAAACTTATTTTTAAAAAAGACTTTGTAAGCAAACAACAACTTTCCAATTTAAAAGCACACCTATATAAGCAGGTCTTAATCAGTTTACGCCTCAATCCTTCCCAACAGAACAAAAGGATGCAAATTCGCGAACAACTAGATTTTGCTACTGTTTTATATCAAAAAGGATTATATAATCAGAGTTTAAAGATTCTTGATCGAGCAAAAGCTACTGCTGTTAAGCTAGAAGAAAAATACGCTGCCTTTGAAATTGTAGAACTCGAGAAAGTAATCGAATCTCAGTACATCACTCGAAGTATGAGTAATAGAACGGAAGAATTGGTTCATGATGCAACATACTTTAGCAATCAAAATCATATATCGAGTCAGCTATCTAATTTATCTTTGGAGCTCTACGAACGCTTAATTAAAACGGGTTATGCCAAAAGTGATGAAGAGTTTCGTGCGATTACAAAATTCTTTTTTGAGCGACTTCCTAAGTTTGATTTTGACGAACTTGGTTTTAGAGAAAAGCTTTGGTATTTCAAAGCTCATGTATGGTATAGCCTGCTTACTCAAGATTTTTTGTCCAGTTATCGGTATTCTATGAAGTGGGTCGATCTTTTCGAAGAACAACCCGATATGATTCCTTCTCATCCAGTATTCTACCTCCAAGGGAACAATTATTTATTAGAGTCAATTACTCTACTGAAGTATCCCATCAAGTTTCGTGAGGTATTACAGAAAATGCAAAAAACATTGGTTAGTGTTGAATTCCCGAAAAATGATAACTTAAGCTCATTGGCATTTCTCTACGAATACAATAATCGTTTTAACTTATATTTCTTGGAAGGAAATTTCAAAGCCGGTCAAGAAATCATTGAACCGCTGTTAAAAGAAATTGATTATTTTAAAAATCAAATTGATGAGCATCATGTTATGATGTTTTATTACAAAATCGCATGCTTATATTTTGGATCGAATGATTTTGAAAAAGCTATTGTCTATTTGAATTTAATTGTAAACAATAAAAAACTGAAAATGCGGGAAGACCTCCTTTGTTTCACACGTTTACTAAATCTAATAGCACATTATGAGGCTGGTTTTGACTATCACTTAGATCAGCACATTCGCGATACTTTCAAGTTTCTTTTGAAAATGGGCGACCTACATGAAGTTCAGAAATCCTTAATTCGGTTTGTGCGAAAACTAGGGAATATTTATCCAAGCGAATTAAAAAATGCCTTCCGAAAATTACACGAAGAGCTAAAACAATACGAACAAGACCCATACGAGCGCAGGGCGTTTTTATATCTTGATATTCAGTCTTGGTTAGAGAGTAAGATTCAAAACAAAACGGTAGCCGAGATTATACATGCAAAAGCTGCTGTAATTAATCGGAAGAACAGGCATCCCATAGAGCGTCTTTAGGAAGAGGTGCAATACATTTTATTGGTTCTTTGGAAATTGGGTGTAAGATTTCAAGAGAACGCGCGTGCAAGTGTATACTTCCGTTTGGATTACTCCGAGCCGAGCCGTATTTCAGGTCTCCTTTAATTGGACATCCAATTGCGGTTAACTGTGCACGAATTTGATGATGACGTCCCGTTTCCAGTTCGATTTCTAATAAAGAATAATTGTCTAATTTTTTCTTAATCGAATATTTTAAAATTGCTTTTTTAGATTCTGGAGTTTCCTTTTTATGAGCGTAAGATTTATTTTGTTTTTGATTGCGAACTGTCCAGTGAATTAGGGTGCCTTC
>Ga0307998_1000545_pt1 | contig 21306 bp, 17 predicted proteins | sample Davwhametageno37_FD_203147 | JGI IMG/M metagenome (GOLD analysis project Ga0307998, IMG submission 203147) | Marine microbial communities from Davis Island wharf, Antarctic Ocean - #37 | ecosystem: Environmental > Aquatic > Marine > Unclassified | place: Antarctic Ocean: Davis Island wharf... | reverse complement strand
GTCAATTAATAGATACATTAACCATTATTTGGTCTAATTCAAAAGCACAAATTTTTAAAGCAGTTGAGGTAAATAAAAAATTCAAACTAGTTGAGGGACAAAATAAACTAATTGATCTTCCTTATCATAAGATTGAATTAAAGGGGAGAGAATTAATTCATAATTCGAAATAATCTCTTAAAGTCCATTTATCTAATAACAGATGGAGTCCAACTTATTTTAAACCAGGCGGATATGCGTTTTATAATATCATCGAAAATGCTGAGCTTACTAAAATTTTTAGTAATGAAGTTTCTGTTCAGGCTTGGATCAATGCTGTTAACAAAAAGACTTCAATGAGGAATCAGAGAAACTCCGTATTCCGGTAAAAGACATTAAACATTTTTGGCATAAGTCAAAACACATTTCAATGTTTGTCAAAAATAAGGAGAACGTTTATAACTATAGCGGCAGAGAAATTGATGCCTGATCATATAATAATGTCGATCACTGGCATAAGAGATCCGAAGACATTAAATAAATAAAAGAAAATTAATAAGGAATCAATTAAAGCCTCAGCATTTAAAGTTTTTTCTTGATCCTTTTATACTCTCCGAGATTTGGGATTAATTGCTTTTGAAAATCAAGATTTCTTTTATGTGACTCCTATGACTCCGCGAAATATTCTTTTGCAGAAGATCATGCAATTTTTAAAAGTAAATCAGATCAGGTAAACATTTTGATTCTTGATGCGATTAGGGACAACCCTTTTGAGTCTAGCTCTGCATTGTTAATTGAAAAGTCTGATGCAATAACTACAAATCCAATTACAGCAAATACAGCGATAATAGTTTCTTTAATGTTTTTCATAATAAATGTTTTTAGATTAGGGGGATGGGATTTTATATATAATCTAATCTCCCTATGTTTTTATTGATTTTTCTCAAAAATCATAAAGTGCTGCCAAGGAAGATTATCAATGTTTTTTTTTAACTTAAATCCAGCTGCCATCATCTCTAAAACAGATTGTCTTTCTGTCATTTTGTGGATTTCTTTAATTGGGACATTTGAATCTTTACCCCTATATTCTATTAAATACAATAAACCATTGGGTTTTAAAGCATTTTTTATAGACTCAATCATTTCAACAGGATAACTAAATTCATGATAGACATCGACCAATAAAATTTTATCAAGCGAGTGCTTAGGTAAATTAATACTTTTCTCAGATCCAAGAATTGTTTCAACATTCAAGATCCCCGTTGGCTTATTTTTTAATTCAATAGCATTCAACATTTCGGGTTGAATATCAACAGCATAAACCAAACCATTTTCATTCAATGGTGCTATCTTAAAGACATGATATCCTGAACCTGCACCAATATCTGCAATAGTATCATCAGATTTAATCTTCATGTTTCTTATCAATGTAGAAACATCCTCTTCTTTTTCTCTTTCAGACCTCTCCAACCAATTAATTCCTTGAAATCCCATTACATAGGCAATTTCTCTTCCCAGATACCATTTCCCTATGCCATTAAAATCCCCTCTTTTGTAGGTATATTTTACGTCTTTTTCATCTCCTTGTGCTACTGATTCAGCGGAGGTTAAAAAGCAACTAATAAAGATTATAAGAATAGATATATTTTTCATGGGATAAAAATAAGAGCAAATCTGACTAATCTGATTCTAAATGAAAAATGTTTTTGTTTTACACCAATGGATACAATCCAAAACCTTCCTAATCGATTAATATCACTGATCTAACACAAGATTACTTTTTAGTGGTTTTAGGGAGTGGTTGTTTAGGGGATTTGTGAATACGTTATTGAGAATAATCAAGAAAAACTGTCTAAATCATCCAAACACGTCAGATAACGAAAACAAGCTTTAAAAACAGTTTTGTACATTGTATATATAAATTAGATAAATGAAAAATCCACTTCTTATTTTACTACTAGTTCCTATAGTTTCTTTTGGACAAGTTCCATCGAGGCAGAAAAAATGTGAGGGAATAACGTTAGCAGGAGTAAATGGTGAGGGCTCTTCAGCAGATCAATTAAGTTCTCCCAATGGAATTGCTTTTGATGACTCAGGAAATCTTTATATAGCAGACAGAAATAATTACCGTGTACAAAATTGAGTACCAGGAGCAAGCGAAGGCGTCACAGTAGCAGGAGGAAATGGTTATGGCCCTTCAGCAGATCAATTAAGTTATCCTAATGGAATTGCTATTGATCACTTAGGAAATCTTTATATAGCAGACAGAAATAACAGCCGTATACAAAAGTGGGCACCAGGCGCGACTGAAGGAACAACATTAGCAGTAGATCAATTGTTTTTTCCAAAAAATATTATTATCGATAACTCAGGAAATCTTTATATAGCAGATTTAGAGAATCATCGTGTACAAAAGTGGGCACCAGGTGCAAGCGAAGGCGTCACAGTAGCAGGAGGAAATGGTAAGAGCTCTTCAGTAGATCAATTAAGTTCTCCTAATGGAATTTCTATTGATCACTTAGGAAATCTTTATATAACAGATTCAAATAATCACCGCATACAAAAGTGGGCACCAGGCGCGAATGAAGGAAAAATTATAGCAGGAGGAAATGGTAAGGGCTCTTCAGCAGATCAATTAAGTTATCCTAATGGAATTGCTTTTGATCACTCAGGAAATCTTTATATAGCAGATGTAGAAAATCATCGTATACAAAAGTGGGCACTTTATGGGCTTGATGGCTGGCCAATTAAATGTCTTGAAATTCTACCACTGCCATTATCACAAAGAGATTCTGATCAAGATGGTGTAAATGATAATCTAGACCAATGCCCAGATACATCAAGCTCTGATTCAATCGAAAGATATTTAAATCCTAATGGATGTTCTGTCAAACAATTAGAAACTATGGCTTTTGCTCATTTAATCCAGAACAAAACAAATGGATTTCAGTCCCCAGATGAAGAACCATTAACTTATGATGATATTTTATCAAGGATAACCGTATCTGAAAGTTATGGAGAATATTTATATAGCTTTTCTCATAAAAATGAATCATCTCCTTACTTATACAAAATGCATTATTTCCCTCCCTTCAAAAGATATGGTAATAAGAATGGGTCTGATGAAGATTTAATTAAAGAAGTTTACTTAAATGGAAGTTTAATACAAGAGGAAGTCGGGAATACAATTTATAAATATTACTCATCAGGAAATGTTGAAGAAAAGGCCTATTTTAAAAATGGTAATCTTGCAGAGTTGTTTAATAACGATGAAATCTTTGAACTTAAATTAAACAGTAGGAGAATCCTAAAAAACAGAAAAACTACCGAAACGTTTTTTGATGAAAACGGAAGCGTTAAATTAAAGTATGAGTTTTTGCAGGCGGTTTATTATACTTTTTCTGAGCAGTGTAAATACTCTCCTTCTTATGAAAATTATACTTCAAAAAGTAATATACGCAGAATCAATGCTATAGATTTTGAATGGGGCAATTCAGATTGTGTAGATATGTATGAAGTATCATACAGACCTGTTATAAGTGAAAAAATAGAAATTTTTTATCCCAATGGTTTACCTAAATCAAAAGAGTTTTATTTTGAATTATCTTCTTCTAATATATCTTATGATGGGGGAAATTTGTCTGAAGATGAAGACGTAAAATAACCAGATGGTAGTGGTTATTTATATCTAAGTATAAACTACGACCAAAATCAAGAGAAATCATATAAATTTTCTAGAAGTGCTGATAAACCTGTCGAGATTTACTTTGTAAACACAAATAGTGGTTTAAATGTTAGAGACAATAATTCATTGGATGGAAATAAAATAAACAAATTACCCTATGGTTCTTTAGTTTATCTCGCCAAAGAAAATCAAGATGAATTAACAGTAACCGATACAGATCCAATAACAGGTGAGAAAAAACAAATTGATTGAAATTGGGTTGAATTAGTAAGTATGAATTATGAAACTTCTTACAATAAAAACATAACATCTGGATATGCTTTTGACGGTTTTTTAACAAAAGTTAAAACAGATTCATTTGATTATTTCAAATTTATTGAAACAGAAAATAGAGTGCTCTACAGTGAACTTAAGGATGGAGAAGCTTATTTATATTAAGAACATAAATATACAGGTTTAGCAATAAGTTTTTATGACAATGGGCAGCTTGCTTTTGCAGCCAGTTATAAAGATGGTAAACTAAACGGATGGTGGGGAAAGTGGAAAGAAAATGGCTCTCTATTTCTTGAAACAGAATATTTAGACGGAGAGATGGCTAGCGAAATAGATTTTAACTAAACCACAGTCATATCCTCTTTAGTATTTTGAGGCACCTTTAAACGCAAAAAAAACCTCTAACTATACCATAGGGCTAGAGTCATTACCACTTGAGCTTAATCTACAAGATTTAAAAACAGTTTTGTACAACGTATTGATAAATTAGATATTATGAATTTCAAAATTTTGATGTGTGTTAGTTTAGCTCTAGTTTTTATTATACTCATCTAATATTTTTCTTACGCTCTTATATTTCAATAATAATTTTTTTGCTAATTCTTCTTCAATATCGAGTTCATCCATTATCATTTAAACACCTCTCTTGGTTAGCTTTTTGTTAGATAATTGCATATGAACCATTTTATTCCCTAGCACTCTACCCATTTTTATTATAACAGGTGTTACTCCAACTGTTATTTAATGTTTGCATAGATTAAGGGTATATAGGCTTAGAGCCAAGTTAGATCTTAATTTGATAAGATTAATTGAAGTGTTATTAATTATTAGCCCAAGCCTTTGCATCTGAAACTGCTGATTAATTTTATTTGATAGGAGCCAAATATCAATTTCATCTTTATCGAAAAAAACAATTTTTCCAGTAGGGATGTTGCAAGGTATTTTACCATTAGAGGTAAGCTTGTAAATAGTACTCTTAGATAGTCCAGTATATCTATGAAAGTAGTTTTATTAAAAACACTCTTTTGGAGTCTTAGACTCTCTTAAATTGCCTTTAGACGATCTGCTATTATTGTATTATCTATATCATCTTGTAGTTAAATGATTATATGGGTAAATATTGAAACTATCGAGGGTTAATTCTTATATCTTTTTAAATGGGGAGTGTTTAGCTAACTTTTAACAATCGACCCCCATGTCGAACCTCATTAAATACATAAAAACCCTAACTAGTTATATTATAACTGTTTAGGGTTCGTTATTGTGGAGTCGGAGGGAATCGAACCCTCGTCCATACAAGCAATAGAAAAGTCTTCTACATGTTTAGTTTTCATTTAGTTTTCGAAAATGCGCTGACTGAAAACCGCCTACACACTCCTTAGTTTCTTTATTGAAAAATCTGACCGGAACCTTCAGACTTCGATGTTGACCTTTATGGTGCCTCTGGTTTGAACGCCGCCAACAAGGGCTTTCAAGAGACATCCGGCTTCTCAACCTAGTTGAGACATGGCTAGCAACTTAATGTAATTCAGTTGCTTATGCAGCTAGAGCGTAGTTATTCTCGCCTGTTAAAGGTTGAATCCAAGTTTTACGAGATGTGATTCATTACTCGACATGCTAACTATTCGATTGATCTCGCTGTCAAAACCAGTCGACCCCATTATTTCAAAGAATGTGCTTTGCTAAAAAGCTGAGTGTAAAAGTATACTATTTATTTAAAACTGATTGATGGTTTTTCGAATCTCTGTAAGTCGTCCCAACATTCCTTCTAATAGTTCTAGTGAAAGCATATTCGCGCCGTCACTTTTTGCCTTTGCAGGGTTAGGATGTGTTTCGATAAATAAACCATCCATATGGTTTACAATTCCTGCACGAGCAATTGTTTCGATCAACTCTGGACGCCCACCAGTAACTCCCGATGCTTGATTTGGCTGCTGTAAAGAATGTGTTACATCCAATACAGTTGGTGCGATAGAGCGCATTGCTGTGACACCTCTAAAGTCTACAACAAGGTCTGTATAGCCAAATTGGGTTCCTCGATCGGTAATCCAAGCAGCATCGTTCCCGCTATCTTTTACTTTTTGAACTGCAAATTGCATACTCTCAGGACTCATAAACTGCCCTTTTTTGAGGTTCACTACTTTTCCTGTTTTTGCCGCGGCAACTACCAAATCGGTTTGTCTAACTAAGAATGCAGGAATTTGAAGCACATCGACATAAGCAGCTGCTTTGGCTGCATCCGCCGCCTCATGAATATCAGTTATGGTTGGAATATTGAATTTTTGCCCAATTTTCTGAAGAATTTCGAGTGCAACATCATCTCCAATTCCTGTAAAACTATCAATTCTGCTTCGATTTGCTTTTTTAAAACTCCCTTTAAAAATAAATGAGATGTTCAATTTGTCCGTAATTGTTAGTACTTTTTCAGCAATTTCAAACGCCGTTGCTTCACTCTCAATAGCGCAAGGCCCTGCTATCAGAAAGAATTGATCACTGTTTGGGTGATTGATATTTGGTAGTTTAGAGAAGTCCATGAAACGCTTTATGCAAAAGTAGAGTTTTTAGTTGAATCTGCGTAGGATTCAAAACCATAAAATTTTAGGCGAAAGCTGGATATATAAGGCTATATTTGCGCGATTAAAAAAAACACAGACTTATGTCCAAAATTAAGAATATTGCAATTATTGCACATGTTGACCACGGTAAAACTACCCTGGTAGATAAGATTATGCATCATTGCGAACTTTTCAGAACCAATCAAAACACCGGGGATTTAATTCTGGACAATAATGATTTAGAACGGGAGCGTGGAATAACCATCCTTTCTAAAAATATTTCGGTAATGTACAAAGACACCAAAATCAATATCATTGATACTCCTGGTCACGCCGATTTTGGCGGAGAAGTAGAGCGTGTATTGAATATGGCTGATGGTGTTTTATTGCTTGTAGATGCATTCGAAGGTCCTATGCCACAAACGCGTTTTGTTCTGCAAAAAGCAATTGACTTAAAACTAAAGCCTATTGTTGTTGTCAACAAAGTAGATAAAGAAAACTGTACCCCAGAAGAAGTTCATGAATCTGTTTTTGATTTAATGTTCGAACTAGGTGCAGAAGAATGGCAATTGGACTTCCCGACTGTATACGGTTCTGCAAAGAATAATTGGATGAGTGAAGACTGGAGAAATCAGACGGATAATGTTGAACCATTATTGGATATGGTTTTGAAGCATGTTCCAGATCCAAAGGCAGAAGAGGGGACTCCTCAGATGCTGATTACCTCTTTAGACTTTTCGGCTTATACTGGTCGGATTGCTATTGGACGTTTACAGCGTGGAACGCTAACAGCTAATATGGTAGTTAGTTTGGTTAACAGAGAAGGTACCGTGACCAAAGCTCGAATCAAAGAATTGAATTTATTCGATGGTTTAGGAAGAAAAGAAGTGCAAGAAGTAAAAGCAGGTGATATTTGTGCAATTATTGGACTAGAGAATTTTGAAATTGGTGATACTGTTGCCGATGCTCTTGAGCCAGAAGCACTCCCTACAATTGCTATCGATGAACCAACAATGAGTATGTTGTTTACTATTAATGATTCTCCATTTTTCGGAAAGGACGGAAAGTTTGTAACTTCACGACACATCAAGGATCGTTTAGAAAGAGAATTAGAAAGAAACCTTGCCATGCGCTTGGAGGATACTGATTCGGCTGACAAATTTATTGTTTTTGGACGTGGTGTACTTCACTTGTCGGTTTTAATTGAAACCATGAGAAGAGAAGGGTATGAGCTTCAAATTGGACAACCACAGGTTATCATCAAAGAAATTGACGGTAGAAAACACGAGCCTATTGAAGAATTAACCATTGATTTACCAGATCATGTTTCCGGGAAAGCAATTGAAATGGTTACTCTTAGAAAAGGAGAGATGTTGAGTATGCAGCCTAAGGGCGAGCGTATGGTTTGTGAATTTTTAATGCCTTCAAGAGGAATTATCGGTTTAAGAAATCAATTGCTTACTGCTACCGCTGGGGAAGCAATCATGAATCACAGATTCAAAGAATTCCAACCTTACCGAGGTGAAATTCCTGGACGTAACAACGGATCGCTTATTTCTATGGAAAAAGGAAACGCGATTCCTTATTCTTTAGATAAATTACAAGAGCGTGGCAAATTCTTTGTTGCTCCTAACGAAGAAATTTACACAGGTCAGGTTATTGGAGAGAATTCAAGATCAGACGATATGGTTGTCAACGTAACGAAAACTAAAAAGTTATCGAATGTACGTTCTTCTGGAACTGACGATAAAGTTCGTTTAGCTCCACCGATTAAATTTTCATTAGAAGAAGCTTTAGAATATATTCAAGGTGATGAGTATGTAGAAGTGACTCCAAAAAGTTTACGTTTACGTAAAGTATATCTTGATGAAAATCAGAGGAAAAGAATGACTGGTAAATAAGAAACCCCTTGTGTTTTATAGATCAAATTAAGCCTAATGTCTATGCATTAGGCCTCTTTTTTTTGTACAACTTCGTAAATTTTACCTTTATCACAACGCAGTATTTTCCCGGGAAATTTCACAATCATATTATAATCGTGAGTCGCCATGATGATGGTCATTTTTTTTTGATGTAAACCTCTAAAAACTTCCATGATTTCAAGGCTTGTCTGCGGATCTAGATTCCCAGTAGGTTCATCCGCTATAATAAGTTCAGGAGAATTGAGTAATGCTCTGGCTATTGCAACGCGTTGTTGTTCCCCTCCAGAAATCTGAAAGGCGTATTTTGGTGCAATTTCTGCCACTCCTAAAGAAGAAAGTACTTCTTCGACGCGGTTTTTTATTTCAGTTTTATCTTTCCAACCTGTTGCTTTAAGAACAAAGCTAAGATTATCAAAAACGGAACGATCGGATAGTAGTTTAAAGTCCTGAAACACTACGCCCAGCTTCCTTCTTAAAAAAGGAATTTCTTTTTGCTTTATTATCTCAAGATTGAAATTCGATACTTGGGCAGTACCCTCCTGAAGAGGAAGATCAGCATACAGTGTTTTGATTAAACTACTTTTACCTGTTCCTGTTTTTCCAATTAAGAAAACGAATTCGCCTTGTTCTACTTCGATATTAACATCGCGCAAAATGATTTGGTTATTTTGAATGATGGTTGCGTTTCTAAACTGAACTAAGGGAAGTTTCATATGGCTTTCTAATTGGTCAATTCTTGTTGAATGATATGTTAGATTATTTGACTCCTGTAAAAATAGGAAAAATGTAGGTATTGAAATTTTTTGTTGACAATTTATACGTTTAAAAAAAATCCAGCGTTTTTAATTAAGAACTTAAGTTTACCTTCATCGTATGCAAAAAACCTATTGCAATAAAATCCTCATCATCACTTTTGTGTTTGTATCTGCATCTTTTTCAGTGATTAATGCGCAGTTGGGTGTAGATAAAGTTCCCTTTGCACAGGCTTCTTATTTCTTCGCATCCGACAACTATACACAGGCCAATCAGTATTTAAGTTTAGTTGATTTTTACCCCACCCTAAAAACCTACACAACAGTAGCTGATTTTTATAAAATTTCTACTGATTTACGCTTGAACCGACCTGGAGCTGAAAAGAAATTAGCAGCTTATATGATCGATAATCCAACGAGCTATTTAACTGAAACTGCATATTACGATTTGGCTTCTTACTATTTTATAAACGGCAAATATACTTATGCACTCAAGTGGTTTACTAAAATCAAGGATACCGATGTAGCTTCGAGTAAAAGAGGTGATTACTATTTCAATAAAGGATACACCTTGTTTGCTACCAAGCGCTATAAGCAAGCTGAAAAATTATTTAAGAAGGTAGAAAATGAACCCAAATACCGGTATGATGCTAGTTATTATTTGGGATACATAGCGTATCAACTAGAGGATTATGACGCTGCTGTAGAAAATTTCAACAAAGTTACAACCGAGCAGGGCGATACTACAGTTGGATACTTTCAGGCTGATATGAATTTTAAACTTGGTCGTTTTGATAAAGCAATTGCATTGGCAAGAAAAAGCTTTGCGAATGCCAATGAAAACCAAACGTCAGAGCTTTCTAAAATTATCGGTGAAAGTTATTTTAATTTAAAAGATTATCGTTCTGCACTTCCTTATTTAGAAGTGTATAAAGGCAATCGCGGAAAATGGTCCAATACTGATTTTTATCAATTGGGCTACACCCATTATCGTTTGGGAGAATACGAGAAGGCAATTATGCAGTTTAATAAAATTATTTCTGGAGCTAATGCAGTGGCTCAAAATGCCTACTATCACTTAGCAGACTGTTATCTCAAAACAAACAAAAAAACACAGGCGCTTAATGCCTTTAAAAGTGCATCAACTTTTAAGTTTGATGCTGTAATTGCTGAAGATGCTTTACTAAATTATGCTCGCCTGAGTTATGAAATTGGAAACGCTTACGAAAACACTTCTTTGTTGTTGACTGCATTTCTAGACCAATACCCAAAAAATAAAGCTGTTGTAGAAATCGAACAACTTCTTATCGATTCGTATGTCAATTCTAGAAATTATGCTGCTGCTTTAAAAATATTAAAGAAAAAATCAGGCAGCCAATTTAATGCTGCACTTCAAAAAGTAAATTACTTAAAAGCAATAGCCTTATTTCAAAGTGGACTCTTTGAGGAGTCCATAACGTATTTTGATCAAGCCTTAAAGAATAAGATTGATCGAACAATCGAAGCAAATTGTTTGTACTGGAGTGCTTCGGCGAAATATGAATTGAATGATTTTGAAGCAGTAATTACAGAGTTGCAGTATTTTAAAAGACACCCTTTTGCACAAAAAGTTTTGGGCGCAGAACACTTGTTTTATGATTTAGCTTATGCAAACTTGAAACTAAAAAATTATGAAGCTTCTCGTACTTTGTTTGAGACTTACCTCAAGTCACCCAAGCAAACAGCTCCATATAAGCGTGACGCATTATTGCGCTTAGGGGATAGTCATTTTGCTTTAGGAAAATACTGGCCAGCCATGGAATCTTATGAGGGCGCTATTCAAATGGACGTTTCTCGTGGGATGTATGCCTTGTACCAAAAAGCATTGAGCTATGGTTTTGTAAAGCGAAACCCAAAAAAAATAGAGGCTCTTAATCAATTGATTTCTGATTATCCAAAAACATCTTTACTGGATGATTCTTATTTTCAGTTAGCACTAGCCTTTACCCGGGAAAACAATACAAGCAGGGCTATTGAAACCTACGACATACTCGCTGATGATTTCTCTAAAAGCCCCTACCGGTCTCGTGCTTTATTGAATAAAGGCTTGATTTTGTATAACGCAGAATCTTTAGAAGAGGCAATGCGTGTGTTACAACAGTTGGTTGAGGAATACCCGAACGAAGAAGTAGCGCAACAGGCTCTAAAAACAGCTAAAGAAATTTCAATTGACTTAGCAACGGTCGATGTTTTCGCTACTTGGGTAAAGCAATTGAAAGGGGTAACCCTTGAGGACAATGAATTAGAACGTGCTTCTTTTACTGCAGCTGAACGTCTTTTCAATGACAACAAGAAAAAAGCGGCTCAGAAGGCATTGACTTCTTACTTGGAGAACTATCCTCAAGGAGCAAATCACCTGCAGGTTCAGTTTTTATCTGCTGAACTTTATTTTCAAGATGAAAATTGGAGTGCTGCAAGAGAGCAATATGCATCGGTATTGAAACAGCCTACACATGAATACACTGAACAGGCCTTAGTTCGAATAACGCAAGCTATGGTTAACGAAGAGCAAAAATCACAAGCTTTACCTTATTGGAAGACCCTAGAAGAATTGGCACAGTTTCAAGAGAACAAACGTTACGCTTTATTCAATTTAATGCAATTGTATTACGAGCAAGAACAGTTTTCTGATGCGATTGCCTACGCCGAAAAGGTTGTTGTTTTACAATCTCTAGGACAAAAAATTAAGTGGGATGCTTATCGTGTTTTAGCACGATCTGCTGTTGTGCTTCAAAATACTAATAAAGCAACTAAAGCTTACGCTGTTCTTGAGCAAGCTCCCGACGCTAAATTAGCTGTCGAGGCATTGTATTTTAATGCACAGCAAAAATATATTGCGCATGATTATGTCGCTTCTAACCGATTGATTGAAAAAATCGCACAAGATTTTGGTAATTCCCCAAAATGGGGAGCCAAGAGTTTGTTATTGATGTCACAGAACTTCTACCAATTAGACGATGCTTTTCAGGCATCCTTTATTTTGGAGTCCATTGTAACTAATTTCACCCAATTCCCTGAAATAGTAAAACAAGCTCAATTGGATTTAGCAAATTTAAAGGCAATCGAATCCAAAAAAAATTCATCCATTAAAGTTGAAGAAGAAAATGAAAATTAATAAAAAATTGATCAAGGCCTTCCTTTGGGTCGGTTTGCTTTTTAGTTTCTCAACTGTTTTTGGTCAGGAAGAAGTGGATCTGGGCGTACAAGAGGTGACGGTTATTAAGTCCTACACACCAAGTTTGTTGGAAGTCTTTAAGATAAGAGAGCAGCCTCAGGCTATCGATTCGATTGGCAGAGAAAAACGAAAAGTAAAGTATTCGATTTTTTCTGTTCCTGTTGCATCAACGTTTATTCCTTCCAAGGGATCAGCCAAAGTGCTTCAGAAAAAAAAAATAACACCAAAGTATAATGCTACTGCAAGCGCTGCATTTGGTAATTTCAATAATATTCTACTGGATCATGCTGCTCAAATTAATTTAGATCGTAGACAACAAGTGAGTTGGTTGGTTCGTTTTAACGGTCTTTTAAAAGATTTACCCGATCCTGTTTTGGCTACTAATCAAAACAGTACTTTGATTCATTTAGGGTATCGTCACAATTCCAATACTCTTTCTTCTCGTTCTCAAGTGTCTTTTCGAACACAAAGTCAGAATTTTTACGGACTTCAATACCCGATAACAGACCCCATTATTCTGGAAAATTTAGATCCGAAACAACAACTTAAATATCTTTCAATACAATCGCAATGGCAATGGTTCGATACAATTTTAAAAGATGCAGATTTAACAGCCCATTTGACTACGGATAGTTTTGATACCAACGAATTAGAATTAGAATTGAATGCTAAGTTTCAGATTTCTCTTGGTTCAATTGCAATTAATGCTGAGCCCAACCTGCGCTATTTGAATAATAAGTTTGCTTCAGATTATTATACAACAGCTGCAACTGAGTTTGCTTCAGGAATATCTAACGTAGTATTATCTATTGGCTCTGGAGCCAATCGTTTTAAATTTAAAGTTGGAGCAACCGGAGTATATGGATTTGGAGATGATTTTGAAGAAAAAAATATCTATATATTACCACTTCTGCACCTTTCTTACAAGCCTAAAAAAGCAAACCTCACTCCCTTTCTTAGAGTTTCCGGTGCTTTAAATCAAAATAGTTTCAGAATATTTACGAACAGAAATCCTTTTACAGCACCGGCCATAGTGTTGAAGAATACAAAAGTACCTTACGTTGCAGAATTGGGTTTGAGGACCAAGATTGTTTCTGGTTGGGAGTTTACAATTAATGGTCATTATCAAAAGGCTACCAACACGCCGCTTTTTAAAAGTTTTGTCTTTGACGAAAGAAACACTGATTACTCAGCTTTTCGATATGCAAATGCATTCGAGGTTGTATATGAAGAAATCGAGCAAATTGGCCTAGATGTTTTGGTTTTAGCTGCTTTTAAGAATGGAGGGTCTCTGTCTCTTGAGGCCTATTTTAGAGACTATACGCTAGCTGATGAAGCTGATTCTTCGATTTTTTCAGAACATAAAGAGGCTTGGAACTTACCTGAGCTTCAATTTAACTTTAAATCAAATATTAAAATTACACAAAAGCTGTTTGTTCAATCCAATATTATTTTCAAGGGCGCCAGGAAACATGTGTATAAAAATTACTTTATTAATCAACCTTTAAATCGAGCTAGCGAGTCGATTGTTGTCCTACCTTCTTTTGTTGATGCGGAAATACGCATTACATATCAGTTGAATGATCGGTGGGAGTTTTCCGTAAAAAGTGAAAATATTTTCAATGCCCCCCAATTTCAATGGGCGAACTATCAAGTCTACGGCACCAGGTTTCTTTCTGGGGTCCGTTATAATTTTGATTTAACCCTTTAATCAATTAGTTGATTGCAAAAAACCATTAATTTAATTGTAACTTCATTTATTTTAAGCTAAAAAATTAGTTTATCGTGTGATTAAACATATTTGATGTGTTCGACACAAAAAATCACCTCTAGTTTTATTTATATTTTAATAGTTTTTATGAATAATAATGAAAGTGACAGGACTCAGAATATTGTTGGCAGAGAAATAAGTATTTTACGAAAACAACATAATTTAATACAAGCCGTATTGGCCTCTAGTGCAGGAATGGAAGAAAGCGCTTTGCAGAAAATTGAAGCTGGCAGGACAAATCCAACGATCAAAACTTTGTTTAAAGTATTTAAAGCTTTGAATGTTGAAATCAAGGATTTGTTTCAAAATTTATAAAACGACCTTCTTCTTGTTGGTGTCATTTTAACTTACATTTGTTTTTATTTATTTAAAATCATTACAAATGAGAATAGTTTTTTGCCTTATTTTTATTTTTCTCACTTCTTGCTCTTCGAATGACGCTGATTTGATTATTCACAATGCAACGATATACACTGTTAACGATAACTTCGAAACAGCAACTGCAGTAGTTGTAAAAGATGGTAAGTTTATCGCTGTTGGTGGCGAGGATTTATTGAATCGATTTAAAGCTCGAAGAGTTGTTGACCTTAATGGATTTTCGGTTTATCCTGGATTCATAGATGCTCATTGCCATTTTTATAATTTCGGATTACTGCAAGAGCAATTGGATTTGAGTGGTACAAAAAGTTTTGAAGAGGTAGTAGATAGAGTAGCTAGTTATATTGTAATTCATCCTGGAGTGCCAGTTTTAGGTCAAGGTTGGGATCAGAATTCTTGGGAAGTAAAAGAATACCCTACAAAAAATACATTAGACAAACGTTTCCCTGAGCAATTGATCGCCTTAAAGCGCGTCGATGGGCATGCACTTTTGGTAAATCAAGCGACATTAGATTTGGCAGGTATAGATTCAACTACTTCAGTGGACGGCGGTGTGTTCGTTCGTGCAAATGGGTTTTTGACTGGTGTGTTGATAGATAACGCTATGGATCAAGTATACGCTGCATTACCCAAACCAACGAAACAACAACAAACAAAAGCTTTGATGGCTGCTCAGGACATAGCCTTTCAAAATGGTTTAACTACTGTTGATGATGCTGGTCTTGATAAAGAGCAACTTCAATTAATCGAGAGTTTACATCAACAGGGAGTTTTAGATATTCGTGTCTATGGGATGATTAGTAATACCCCAGAAAATTTAGCTTACTATTTAGAGAAAGGACCAACACAAACGGAGCGATTGAACATACGTTCTATAAAAGTATATGCTGATGGTGCGCTAGGAAGTAGAGGAGCGGCTTTGAAAAAAGAATATTCAGATGCTCCAGGAAATCATGGGTCTTTCGTTACTCCTGTTGATGAAATTGGAGCACTTGCATATGTTTTAGCAAAAAAAGGTTTTCAGATGAATACCCATGCAATCGGCGATGCGGCAAACTATGAGGTGTTGAATGCCTATAAAAAGGCTTTGGCAATAGATGCTGATCCTCGCTGGAGAATTGAGCATGCGCAAATTGTTTCTTTAGAGGATCGTGAGTTTTTCGGAACAAAGATTATCCCTTCAATTCAGCCAACCCATGCAACAAGTGACATGTTTTGGGCAGATGAGCGCTTGGGAGATGATCGAATGCAAGGAGCTTATGCCTATAAGAGCTTGCTCGATTGGTCAGGTAGGCTTGCATTGGGAACAGATTTCCCAGTTGAGCATGTTAGTCCATTAAAAACTTTTTATGCTGCAGTTGCTCGAACAACCGAGGAGCAACTTCCTGAGGGTGGTTTTCAAATGGGCGATGCACTTACTCGAATGGAGGCTTTAAAAGGGATGACTTTATGGGCAGCTTATGCTAATTTCGAAGAAGAAATTAAAGGCAGTATTGAAGTTGGAAAACTAGCGGATATGGTAATTTTAAAGCGGGATATTATGAATATTGATATTCATGAAGTGCCTCAGGTAGAGGTTATCGCAACAATTGTTGATGGAAACATGGTTTTTCGTGCATCCAATTAATATTGCCCATTAATATTATTTGTTATTTTGATTAAAATCAAATATTTTATTTAAATACTTAATCAATTAACTTTTTTGGATTTATATTTTAAACCAAAAGTAAGATTTAGATTTATTAAAATTATTTTAAAGCTATATTTGTTTAAATATAATAATTATGTGTGGAATAGTTTGTGCTTTCGAATTAAAACAATCTTCAGAAGAATTACGTCCTCAGGTATTGGAAATGTCTAAAAGTATTCGTCACAGAGGTCCGGATTGGAGAGGTATTTTTTCAAATGATAAAACCGTTATGGCGCACGAGCGTTTAGCGATTGTTGATCCAACTTCAGGAAAACAACCCTTGATCAGTGCAGATGGACGTTATGTTCTTGCTGCAAATGGAGAGATATACAATCACAAAGAATTACAAGCACAACTCGAAGGGAGGTATGACTTTCAGACCGCATCTGATTGTGAGATCATTTTAGCTCTTTATCAAGAGAAAGGCCCAAACTTCATTGACGAAATGAACGGTATTTTTGCTTTTGCTTTATATGATACACTAAAAGATGAATATTTTATTGCTCGCGATCATATGGGAATTATTCCTTTGTATATGGGGTGGGATCAAAACGGTACTTTTTATGTGGCTTCTGAACTAAAAGCATTAGAGGGAATTTGTACTAAGATCGAATTATTTCCACCGGGACACTACATGATGAGCGAGACAAAAGTGGCAGTGCAATGGTACACCCGTGATTGGATGGAATTTGATGCTGTTATGGATAACGAAACAAGTATTGATGACCTACGATTCTTTAGCGGCCGCAGTTCGTCGTCAACTGATGAGTGATGTTCCTTATGGTGTTTTGCTGTCTGGAGGTTTGGACTCTTCTGTAACTTCGGCTTTGGCAAAATTATACGCAGCTAGGAGGATTGAAGCAGATGATGATCAGGCTGCTTGGTGGCCACAATTACATTCTTTTGCAGTTGGACTTGAAGGATCTCCAGATTTGGCAGCCGCAGCTAAAGTAGCTGAGCATATTGATACTGTACATCATGAAGTGAAATTTACAATTCAAGAAGGTTTAGATGCGATTCGCGATGTGGTGTATCATTTGGAAACCTATGATATTACTACAATAAGAGCATCTACACCAATGTATTTGTTAGCTCGAGCAATTAAAGCTTTGGGAATTAAAATGGTTCTTTCTGGAGAGGGAGCTGATGAGTTGTTTGGAGGATATTTATATTTTCATAAAGCACCAACTCCAAAAGACTTTCATGAAGAAACGGTTAGAAAATTAGATAAACTACATCAATACGACTGCCTGCGCGCAAATAAATCTTTAGCAGCCTGGGGGATAGAAGGGCGTGTTCCTTTCTTGGATAAAGAGTTTATGGATGTTGCAATGCGCATTAATCCTTCTGATAAGATGATAACTTCTGATCGAATGGAGAAATGGGTTATTCGAAAAGCATTTGAAAAATATTTACCAGAAAGCGTTGCTTGGAGACAAAAAGAACAATTCTCTGATGGCGTTGGATATGATTGGATTGATACTCTGAAAGAGTTAGTGGAAGATAACGTGAGCGATGAGCAAATGAAAAACGCACATCATAAGTTCCCGATACAAACACCACAAAACAAGGAGGAATTTTATTACCGCTCTATTTTTGAAGAACATTATCCAAGCGACACAGCAGCTCTGTGCGTACCATCTGTACCTTCTGTAGCGTGCAGTACTCCAATTGCTTTGGAGTGGGATGAGGCATTTAAAAACATGAATGATCCGAGTGGAAGAGCCGTTGCTCAGGTTCATGATGAATCATACTAGTATTGTTAAAAATAACATCTAAGAACCCTTGGATTTTTCAAGGTTTTTTTGTCTTTTATTAAACTTATTTTTTTTACTCAAAATGTTAATAACTTCAAGTGTTTGGGGTTGGCTTTGTTGGTAAAAATAAGGCTGTTTTCGTATATTTGAAAGTACTCTGAATCTCAGGATTCTTAACTAAAAAAAACAATGAGCGAAGAACCCAAAAAAAAACAATATTCAGCTGATAGTATTCAGGCCTTAGAGGGTATGGAACATGTTAGAATGCGCCCATCAATGTATATCGGAGACGTAGGCTCCCGAGGATTACATCACTTGGTTTATGAAGTGGTTGATAACTCCATTGATGAAGCCCTTGCGGGACATTGTGACACGATCTCAGTAATCATTAACGAAGATAATTCTGTTACCACCGAAGATAACGGGCGTGGTATTCCAATTGGTATGCACAAAAAAGAAGGTGTATCTGCCTTGGAAGTTGTGATGACTAAAATTGGTGCTGGAGGTAAATTTGATAAAGATTCCTATAAGGTTTCTGGAGGTTTACACGGGGTTGGAGTTTCTTGTGTGAATGCACTTTCTGAAGTTTTAACAGCCACTGTTTATTTAGATGGAAAAGTCTACGAACAGATATACGAAAGAGGAAATCCTGTAGCTCCAGTTAAAGAAATTGGAACTTCAGACAAAAGAGGAACAACGGTTACTTTTAAGCCAGATCCTCAGATCTTTCAACAAGTTTTAGAATATAATTACGATACGTTAGCGAGTAGAATGCGAGAGCTTTCTTATTTAAACAAGGGCATTACCATCAACCTTGAAGATCGCAGGAATAAAAATGATAAGGAAGAATTTTTTAGTGAAGTTTTCCATTCTAAAGAAGGTCTTAAAGAATTTATTCGCTTTTTGGATTCTTCACGGGAATCAATTATTCAAGATGTAATTTCTATCGAAGGTGAGAAAAATGGTACTCCAGTTGAGGTTGCCATGATTTATAATACTTCTTATTCTGAAAACTTACATTCTTACGTAAATAACATTAATACACACGAAGGTGGAACTCATCTTGCTGGTTTTAGAAGAGGATTAACGTCTACTCTTAAGAAATATGCAGATGGTTCTGGTTTACTAGATAAATTAAAATTTGAGATTAGTGGTGATGATTTCCGTGAAGGGTTGACCGCTATTATTTCTGTGAAAGTCGCAGAACCTCAATTCGAAGGACAAACCAAAACCAAGTTAGGAAATAGAGATGTAACGTCTGCTGTTTCTCAAGCAGTTTCTGAAATGTTGGAGAACTACTTAGAAGAACATCCCAACGATGCTAAAATCATTGTTCAAAAAGTAATTTTAGCTGCTCAAGCCCGTCATGCTGCCCGTAAGGCTCGTGAAATGGTACAACGTAAAACTGTAATGAGTGGGGGTGGTCTTCCTGGGAAACTTTCAGATTGTTCTGAACAAGACCCAGTTGTATGCGAAGTATTCTTGGTTGAGGGAGATTCGGCAGGTGGAACTGCAAAACAAGGAAGAGATCGAAATTTTCAAGCCATCTTGCCTTTACGAGGAAAGATTTTGAATGTTGAAAAAGCTATGCAACACAAGGTTTTTGAAAACGAAGAAATTCGAAACATCTATACAGCACTTGGTGTAACTATTGGAACTGAAGAAGATAGTAAAGCCCTAAACCTTACAAAACTTCGTTATCACAAAGTAGTCATCATGTGTGATGCCGATGTCGATGGAAGTCATATTTCTACATTAATTCTAACGTTCTTTTTCCGTTATATGCGCGAATTAGTAGAGTCCGGCTATGTATATATTGCTACGCCTCCTTTGTTTTTAGTTAAAAAAGGAGCTAAAAAGCAATATGCTTGGAGCGATCAAGAACGCGAAACATTGATGGAGTCTTTCGGTCAAGGTTCTTCTGTGCAACGTTACAAAGGACTTGGAGAGATGAATGCAGAACAATTGTGGGATACAACCATGAATCCTGAATTCAGAACTTTACGTCGAGTTACAATCGATAACGGGGGTGAAGCGGATAGAGTATTCTCTATGTTAATGGGGGATGAAGTTCCACCTCGAAGAGAGTTCATTGAGAAAAACGCGATTTACGCAAATATTGACGCTTAATACAAAGCGGTATAAATTTTTATTAAAAAACTAAAATTCACTTAAATTATGAAAGTAACCGTAGTAGGAGCTGGAAATGTAGGAGCCTCATGTGCTGAGTACATTGCAATTAAAAAAATTGCTAGCGAGGTTGTTTTATTGGACATTAAAGAAGGATTTGCAGAAGGAAAGGCATTGGACCTTAACCAAACTGCAACAACATTAGGATTCAATACTCGAATTACAGGTGTAACCAACGATTACACTCAAACTGCGAATAGCGATGTGGTTGTTATAACTTCTGGAATTCCAAGAAAACCAGGTATGACTCGTGAAGAGTTGATTGGCATCAATGCTGGAATAGTGAAATCGGTAGCAGAAAGTATATTAGTTCACTCTACTGAGGCTATTATTATTGTTGTTTCTAATCCAATGGATACAATGACCTATTTAGCACTTAAAGCAACAGGTCTTCCTAAGAATAGAATTATTGGAATGGGTGGCGCTTTAGATAGCTCTCGTTTTAAAACTTATTTATCAAAAGCACTAGACAAGCCTGCAAACGATATTCAAGGAATGGTAATCGGTGGTCACGGCGATACAACCATGATTCCTTTAACGCGTTTGGCTAGCTATAATGGTACGCCTGTTAGTGATCATTTATCAGCTGAAGCAATAGAAGAAGTAGCTGCTGCTACTATGGTTGGTGGAGCAACACTTACCAAACTTCTTGGAACTTCTGCTTGGTATGCGCCTGGAGCATCGGTTGCTTATTTAGTTGATAGTATAATCAATGATCAAAAACGTATGATTCCTTGTTCAGTATTCCTCGAAGGAGAATATGGAGAAAGTGATATCTGCATCGGTGTTCCTTGTATAATAGGAAAAGATGGTATTGAACAAATTTTGGACATTCAACTCGATGCAAACGAACAAGAAAAATTTAAGAAAAGTGCCGTTGCTGTAAGAGCAATGAACGACGCTTTATCTAGTAATGTATAGCATTTTATCGAAAATCATAAGAAACCGCCCCTTTGGCGGTTTTTTAGCATACAAAACAATCCTATAAAGTTGTTAAATCTTAGCTTATATTTTATATTTGCTCGCCTTTAACGCGCTTAAAAATCAAACTAATGCAGAATAACGGACTAATAAAAGTTTTTGGAATCCTTTTTGGAATCGTAAGTATCTACCAACTTTCTTTTACTTTCATTTCAAGTG
>Ga0307998_1000544_pt1 | contig 21312 bp, 26 predicted proteins | sample Davwhametageno37_FD_203147 | JGI IMG/M metagenome (GOLD analysis project Ga0307998, IMG submission 203147) | Marine microbial communities from Davis Island wharf, Antarctic Ocean - #37 | ecosystem: Environmental > Aquatic > Marine > Unclassified | place: Antarctic Ocean: Davis Island wharf... | reverse complement strand
ACTGGATTCGCGTCTCTAGGCCACTACCAAGCTCTGTTGCCCCATAGATAGCCACTGTTTGCGCGCTAACGCCTGTATAGCGGAAAAAGCGCAGTGCCATGCGCATTATGGAATGCCATGAGATAAGCTCTATAGGGGTCAATATGAACCAGTACAGAACAATCTCGCGGTTATAGAGGTCGACGGGCTCAAAAGTGGCTTGAATAGCGACAAAGACAACCACAATCACGAGCCAGTTGCTGCCCACAGCCATTATTTCGTCGCTTATGCTGATGTCTCGCCAGGATTTATAATGGCGACTGGATTCAGTCAAGAAGCTGAACAATACAACGGCTGAAAGCAATAACCCGCTGTAACTTGGAAGCCACTCTAATTTTAGAACGGAGACCAGAGCAACTAGGGTGCTACCAATGATCCCCGCATCAATAAGACGCGAGAACGCATTTATTTTCGCGTCCTTAGAACGTACCATCCTTGATAGGTTATCTTCCATAAATTACAACAGACGCCAAGCGTTAGTATCTCAAAAAAAGTATAGCGAGAGTCTTCTGTTATGCGAATCCCTTATCAGTGAAAATGCGACCTAGTTAACATTAAATCTAGACCTCTGGTCCCGCTCAGGGCTGTGGTACCGCTCAGGGCTGCCTTACTGCTTTGGGCCGTCTTGCTGCTCAGCTCGTTTTATTGACCAGAGCAGCGTTATTCGCCAAGGTGGTTTTACTAGCAATGTCTATTCAGTGCTGCCGCGCTTGCGAATACCGGCTAACCCAACCAGACCCGTTATAAAAAACCAGGCTGCTGCGGGCAGTGGCACTTCACCTATAGGAGAGTCGGTTCTAACTAAAAAGAACTGCTCCTGACCGGCCGCCACAAGATCCATCCCTGCAATAAATTGTATTGTAGAATTTTGGGATAACACGAGCCCGGCTAAATCGATTTCTTTTAGCAGAAAATCACTCCAGCCAGTGCCATTACGAATTTGATCTCCGTCAGCAAGGTCGGGGCCTGAATCATCGTTAGTGCCATAATGGAAAACCTTGTTTCCATCCACCCAAACTTCGAAATAATCTAGTATCTCTTTGGAGTTTGCATTGAAATTAACATCAATACCTACCCAGAAAGCCGTGCCGCCCATTAGGGTAGTAATGTCACTGACCAGATATATTGGGCTGGCCAAGTCCCATTCACCACTGGTAACGTCGCCATTGTTAATAATCGTATAACCAAGATCGTTTTTACAAGAATTATCACCAATCACACAGGGACGATTTTTAACCTGTTGAATCTCTTGCCCAGGATCAACGTCGACCAGTGTTAGCTCAACCGAGGCCGCATTGGCGCCAGCTGACATAATAAAAAGAATAGATAAAATTAGATTTCTTATATTGTCCATAACATTTCTCCAGAGTCCTTCCCCCCAGTAAAACAATAATGTGACGTAGTTCACATTTTCACTACTGGCAAAATTAAGAATAGACCATGGATGGCCACAGTCAAGAAATGGACTAGAAATGATATTAAACGCAGATAGAACACAACTAAGGGTGAAAAACAGGCGATAAAAAAGGCGACCCTAAGGATCGCCTTTTCTGATACTGCGCTAGCAATCGATGATTGCTTAGCCCAACTTCTCTTTGATACGTGCAGATCGACCTGAACGTTCGCGCAAATAGTACAGCTTGGCACGACGAACAGCACCGCGACGCTTAACTTCAATGCTATCAACTAATGGGCTATAAGTTTGGAAGGTACGCTCTACGCCAATACCGTTAGATATTTTGCGTACAGTGAATGCTGAGTTCAGCTGGCGGTTACGCTTAGCTAGAACTACACCTTCAAAGGCCTGAAGACGCTCGCGAGCTCCCTCTTTTACCTTAACCTGAACAACCACTGTGTCACCGGGGCTGAAATCAGGGATTTCTTTAGTCATCTGCTCTTTTTCAAGCTCAGCGATGATAGATACTTTGTTCGACATTTCTTGCTCCTCAATTTTCATTGGTTGGTGGCATTGCCACCTGATTTAGAGCTCTGTACAGAGAGGATAAGTTATCCGTTCTTATCATCTGCCAGCGCAGCACTCGCTTCCTTGAGTAGAGCCTGTTGCTCTTTATTGAGTTTCAGGCGGTCCAGTAAATCTGGTCTTCTTTGTTGTGTTCGCACTAATGATTGCTGCAAACGCCAACGTCGTATTTTTTCGTGGTCACCGGAGAGTAAAACCTCTGGTACCGGCTGCCCATGTTGTTGCTCGGGCCGCGTATAGTGCGGGCAGTCGAGCAAGCCGTTGGCAAATGAATCCTGATCTGCTGAGTCTTGATGCCCCAATGCTCCGGGTATCTGACGTATCAGCGCATCGATAAGAACCATCGCTGGAAGCTCTCCACCACTGAGAACGTAGTCACCTATGGACCATTCCTCATCGACTTCCATCTGAATCAGTCGTTCGTCGATACCTTCGTAGCGACCCGCAATCAAAATAAGTGACTGCTGTGTGGCGAAACCATTAACTGCTGCCTGATTTAACACCTTGCCCTGGGGGGATAAATACACCACCAATGGGTCTTCGTCTGTCCAATCTTTGGCTGCTGATATCGCCCTGCGTAGAGGTTCGATCATCATTACCATACCTGGGCCACCCCCGTAGGGTCTGGCATCGACCGTCTGATGACGATCTTCGGTAAAATCTCTTGGGTTGTAGCTGGTTATCTCCAGCAACCCGTCTTTCACAGCTCTGCTACTTATACCGTAGTCAGTGACTGCCGCAAACATTTCCGGAAACAGGGTTATCAATGCAATTTTCATTCATTTCACCTCTGTGACCCGAACTGTTGCTTAAAACTCTGGATCCCAAATTACGTCGATCGTTTTAGTGGCCAAATCTATCTTGGTCACAAACTGATCAACGTAGGGAACTAACCGCTCTTCCCTATCGATACTGTCGGTGTCGCCTGCGATTACCAGCACATCATTAGCGCCAGTCTCTAACAGGGACTTAACCACTCCAAGCCGTATCTGCTGACCTTCAAAGTGACTAACCACCACAAGACCTTCCAGCTGATACCAATAGAACTCTTCGCGATGTAAATCGGGAAGCTGGCTATTATCAATGGAAATGTCTTGGTTACACCAGGCGCGAGCAATATCTCTATCGTCTACGCCTTTGATGTGTACTACCAAACAATCGGTATGCCGCTTCCAGTCATCAACAATAATTTGCTGTCGACCAGTTGGGGTATCAATCCACCAGGGTTGGTAGTCGAACAATGTCTCTATCTGCTCTGTATACGAGAATATTTTTACCCATCCACGCACACCAAAGACTGTTGTTATCCGGCCTACAACAAGTGTTTCCGGCTTATTTAGAGAGCTACTCACGCTGCAGTGCCTATAATTAGGCTGCTACTAGCTTGGCAGCCTCTTTCAACAATGCAGAAACACGTTCGCTAACCTGTGCGCCTTGACCCTGCCAATATGTGGCACGCTCAAGATCTACACGCAGACGCTCTTCAGCACCGCGGGCAACTGGGTTAAAAAAGCCAATACGCTCAATGTAACGAGCATCACGAGCGTTACGCGAGTCAGAGACTGTGATGTGGTAAAAGGGACGTTTCTTTGCGCCGCCACGAGCCAATCTAATTGTTACCATTTACTGAAATCCTGTGTTCAAGCGGCATTATCGCCAAACTTGATGCTTAATTAAGTACCTAACCATGTGCCACGCAACAATAATAAACAACATAGCGGGACCCCCACGAGAGGCGCGGTATGTTACGTCAAAAGGAAATGAAAGGAAACCACTTTAAAGGAAAATACACAGCTTTTATGCAGTGGGATTTTCTATCCAAAAGCCTGTAACAACAGGCCTTTGGCTCTAACCTAGCGGCGCGGGAACATACCGGGAGGCAAACCACCCCCAGAAGGCGCCATGCCGCCCATGCCACGCATCATATTCTGCATGCCTTTGCCCTTCATTTTTTTCATCATCTTACCCATTTGCTTGTGCTGTTTTAGCAGACGGTTAAGATCCTGAATACTGGTGCCAGAGCCAACGGTAATGCGACGCTTGCGCGAGCCATTGAGAATATCGGGGTTGCGGCGCTCTTTCGGCGTCATGGAATCAATAATATGTTCCATACGGCCAAATTGGCTGGTCATGTCCGGCTGCTGAGCCATCTGAGCCATATTGCCCATACCGGGCAACTTGTCCATCAAGCCGGCCATACCACCCATATTTTTCATTTGCTGAAGCTGATCACGTAGGTCTTCAAGGTCAAAGCTCTTTCCCTTGGCGACTTTCTGGGCCAGTTTTTCGGCTTTTTTCTTATCAACGTTGCGCTCAACATCTTCAATAAGACTAAGCACATCACCCATACCCAGTATGCGCGACGCAATACGTTCGGGATGGAACGGCTCGAGGGCATCTACTTTTTCGCCCACACCGAGGAATTTAATCGGCTTGCCAGTAATATGCCTGACAGAAAGCGCAGCACCGCCGCGAGCATCGCCATCGACCTTGGTCAAAATCACACCGGTCAGTGGCAGCGCTTCATTAAAGGCTTTAGCCGTATTCACGGCATCCTGACCAATCATGGCGTCGATAACAAATAAGGTCTCAACCGGATTGGCGACCTTATGAACCTCTTTAATCTCGGCCATCATTTCATTATCGATAGCCAGGCGACCGGCAGTATCAATAATAAGTACATCAACAAAGCTGGTTTTAGCCGCCGCAATAGCCGCCTTAACAATGGCTACTGGCTTTTCGCTGGGATCGCTGGGAAAAAATACCGCGCCAACTTCAGCAGCCAGGGTTTTAAGCTGCTCTATGGCCGCTGGACGATACACATCCGCAGAGACCACCATAACCTTTTTCTTTTCGCGCTCGCTCAGATAGCGAGATAGCTTGGCAACAGAGGTGGTTTTACCCGCACCCTGCAAGCCAGCCATTAAAATAATGGCTGGGGGTTGCTGAGCTAGGTTGAGGGATTCATTTTTCTCCCCCATCACACGCTCGAGCTCGGCCTGAACGATCTTCAGGAATTGCTGACCTGGGTTAAGGCTACTATTAACCTCTTTACCCAGCGCACGCTCTTTAACCAACTCAACAAAGTCTTTGACCACAGGAAGCGCGACGTCTGCTTCAAGCAGCGCCATGCGCACTTCGCGCAATGTTTCTTCTATATTGGCTTCACTGAGACTGGCTTTACCAGAGATTTTCTTAAGGCTCTGGGAGAGGCGATCACTTAAATTTTCAAACATGGCCATGCTGTTAACTTCCGGCGGTTCATTTTAGGGCGGCATTATAGCAATAATTTTGCCCTGCTCTTCACCCTGTGTCTTGAATATGCCACACTCATTGAAATTAATTAGCGAATTTATCAGATGACAGGCTCCATACTGGGTTTTGCTGCAATTGCTGCTTACATGATTGGGTTGGTTTACCACCTTATGCAGCTGCGCAAAGACCCCCATTTTAATCCAATCTCATTACAGACCATCACTGGCATCGGTATCTGTCTGCATGGGCTGGCAATAGCCGGGCTGTTATTGGTTGAAAGCGGTCTGGATCTAAGCCTATTCAAGATACTTGCTCTGCTGGCACTGGTGATCAATGTCCTAGTGTTCGTCAGCGGCCTTAAAAAGCCACTGCACAGTCTATACCTAGCGCTATTACCTCTCTCCGCTCTGTGCCTACTGGCGGCGCTAGTTAGCCCCAGCAGTAAGCCTCCTGCACTTATGTCTGGTCCAATGCAGGCCCATGTACTTATTTCTATTCTCGCCTACAGCCTACTGGCCATCGCCGCATTGCAGGCGCTACTGGCTGGTTACCAAGACTGGCAACTCAAACATAAGCACCAGAATATTCTGATGCGCACCCTGCCCCCGGTTCAAACCATGGAGACATTGCTGTTTGAGTTGATTTGGGCCGGAGAAATATTACTGACCCTCTCATTAGTCAGCGGTTTTCTGTTCTTTGATGACCTATTTGCCCAGCAGCTTGTGCACAAGGTTACCTTTAGTATTGTCGCCTGGGCTGTTTATGCCATCCTTCTATGGGGTCGTCATAATCGTGGTTGGCGGGGTAATAAGGCCATTCGCTGGACCTGGGCGGGTTTTATTGCGATTTTGCTGGGCTACATTGGCAGTAAGATCGTCTTAGAATTTATTCTCACCCAGTAAAAAATCCTATTGCTAAAGCGCGCAAACTACTTCAACATATTCTGCCGAAACTATAGAGGTTCCTATCCTTGGACGGTTCCCACCCCTGGGTGTTGTGGTTAACACTCGTAGCACTACTTGCTGTATCCGCTTTTTTCTCTGGCTCCGAAACCGGCATGATGTCATTAAACCGATATCGGCTTCGTCACCAACGTAAAAAAAGTTCTGGCGCGCGCAGAGCTGCCAAGCTGCTTGCCATGCCGGATCGCCTTATTGGTCTTATTTTGATTGGCAATAACGCCGTCAATATTTTCGCGGCCATTATCGCCAACATGCTGGCCATTATTTATGTCGGTGAAGCCGCTGCTCCCTGGGTAGCCACAGCATCACTGACCATCGCCGTACTGGTGTTCTCCGAAGTCACCCCAAAGACCATTGCCGCACAGAACCCCGAATGGTTTGCCTTTAAAGCCAGCCATATTTTAAAACCCATGCTGCAACTGCTAACACCACTGGTGTGGGCGGTTAACAGCCTGACCAACGCGCTTATCTCTCTACTGGGCTTTGACCCCAAGAAAGATCGCGATGATGCGCTAGATAATGAAGAGCTTAAGTCTCTGGTAGATATCTCTGGGCATAAACTTTCCGGCGACAACCAGGGCATGCTTAAAGCGATCCTTGATCTAGAGAATGTTACGGTCGAAGACATCATGATTCCCCGCAACGAAGTAAAGGGTCTGGATCTGGAAGACAGCATTGATGATTTGCTGAGTAATATTCTGTCCTCTGAATATACTCGACAGCCACTCTACGAAGGCGACATCAACAACATCGTTGGTATCTTCCATGCCCGTAAAGCCAATCATTTACTGCGCTCTGAGACAGTTACCACCAACGCGATTAAGCGCTTTGCCGAAGATGCTTACTTTATTCCTGAGAGCACGACTCTAACCACCCAGCTGCTGAATTTCAAAAAGACCCGCAAACGTTTTGCTGTGGTAGTGGATGAGTATGGTGAAGTTCAGGGCCTGGTAACACTAGAAGATATTCTTGAAGAAATTGTCGGCGACTTCACCACCAACACCGCCGACGATATTGAAGAAGTAATCGCACGAGACGATGGCAGCTATGTAATTGATGGCGCAGCCACCATTCGAGAAATTAATAAGGCGACTGGCTGGGAACTGCCGACAGATGGCCCTAAGACATTAAACGGTCTAGCACTCGAGCAGCTCCAGAGTATTCCGGATGGCAATGTAAGCTTTACGGTTGCGGGTTATAGATTCGAGACTGAAGAGATCAACGGCACCATGATCAAGAAAGTGGCGGTGATTAGTCTTCGACCTAAGAAGGTACCTGAGGAATAAGGTGCTTTCTGTTTAGAAGAATTTATAACACAGAGCCCTATTAAACAGAGCTCTAATAAAGAGAGCCCTAGTAGAACGGATTATTCTTCTGCGCTCGCTCACCACAGAGCACCAGCACATCAAGGCGCTGGTAGTTATCTAAGTAACTCCAATCACGAATTTCTGTGTTGGTTCTAAAGCAGCCAATACAGATGTCTTCATCATTCAGTGAACAAATTGAATTGCAGGGCGAGGCGACGGGCTTGTCGGACATTAGCGTTTTACCTCTACCAACTTGGTCTTCATCTTGCCGGCTTCATGAACATAGTGCGCCGCTGAGCCCAGCAAGAACTGTCTGGTTTGCTCGTCAGTTTCGCGAATAACCTTGCCCGGAGAACCAACGACCATTGAGCCATCGGGAATCACTGCACCGGCTTTAACCAACGCATTGGCACCAATAATACAGTCGCTGCCTACTTTGGCACCGTCGAGAATAACCGCGTTAATACCAATCAATGTGCGGTCACCCACTTCCAAGCAGTGAATCATGGCGTTATGGCCGACGGTAACATCTTCGCCGATTTTTAACGGCTGGCCCACATCACAATGGAGTACTGCGCCATCCTGGATATTACTGCGCGCGCCGACTTCAATCACATCGCAGTCACCGCGAATCACCGCGTTAAACCAAACGCTGGAATCTTGTTTAAGAATCACCTTACCCATTACATCGGCGCTGGCCGCTACAAATACTGACTCATGGATCTCTGGGCTGTCGTCGCCAATTTGGTAAATCATTGTTGTCCTCTTTTGCGTAATTCTTCTATGTAGGCATCGCTGGGGTATTTTAAATCAATCCCCGCATCTAGGGTGGCATTAAGCATATCCACCAATACTTTTAAGGTAAACCCCCAGATCTTATATCCCTTATACGTTAGATAGGGAAAGCTGAGTGAACCCACCGGGCTTTTCATTTCAAAATACTGATACTGATCTGTATCCATGAAAGTACTGAGCGGCGCATCAAATATGGCGGCTATTTCGGAGACCTCTGCTTTTAACTCGAGAGGACTGTGGGCGATACCAACAAAAGGCGTAACCAGAAGGCTACGACGCTTAGGGGACGCCACTGGCAACATCGCGATAGGCTCCACGAGATGGGGAGCCACACCAATCTCTTCGTGGGTTTCTCGCAACGCTGTGTGCAACAAATTTTCGTCGGTCTTGTCCCACATGCCACCAGGAAACGCGACTTCGCCCGCATGGTTATTAAGATGCATCGCACGCTGGGTGAGCACTACCTGAGGATCGGCCGGGTCGCCATGAAGTAACAGGAGTACCGCAGCGGTATCACCAAACACTTGAGGGCCAGACTGAGACCGATCAAGCGGGAAGTTTTTTAACTGATTTTTAATGGTTTCTAGCATTTGTGCATTATACTCAGCTCTCATCACATTCTGAGCTTTTCATGAAATTTTGTTCAAGTTGCGGCAATTCTGTCAGCCTAAAAATACCCGAAGATGATAATCGTGAACGCCATGTGTGCGACCACTGTGAAATCATCCACTATCAAAACCCAAAAGTCATCGCAGGAATTTTGCCGATTTATGGTGACAAAATACTGCTATGTAAACGGGCTATCGAACCGCGCCACGGGTTCTGGACCTTACCCGCCGGCTTTTTAGAAAATGGCGAATCCTCATTGGAGGGTGGCTTGCGAGAATGTATGGAAGAAGCCAATGCCACAGTGGTGAACCCAGAGCTCTATGCCCTTTTTGATATCCCACAGATTAATCAGGTGTATGTTTTTTATCGCGCCCATTTAGAAGAGCCGGTATTTGGACCCAGCTCAGAGTCCTCTGAGGTTGCCCTGTTTGACGAAGCCGACATCCCTTGGTCTGAACTTGCGTTCCCGGTAGTCGAACTGGCGCTGGATTATTTTCTTGAAGATCGTAAGACGGGTGATTTTGCGGTTAAACACGATGAGATAAAACGACCCTGGAAAAGCCGCCGCGTTATCTCATAGTGGTCTGTAGCTATTAGCTTATAAAGAATAAACCAAATTAGAAGCGCAGTTGCAGGGCAAAGTAGTAACCTTCAAAACTGGCATCTGCCTGCAGGTCGTCGAGTTCATCCAGCTCGACCAGCATTGAGCGATAACCCAGAATCAGGCCCGCATCCAACGCGGGTAACAGATCAAATTCATACATAATTTCTGCCGCCCAATCGATTAATCTAAACTCATCCACATTAATCCAATTTGCCAGCACATGAGCCGAGAGGCCAGTCAGCGGAATATCAACACCCACACGCCCATAGAGCAGTGGTCCTATAGCATCCAGATCAATGGCTTCCTGCTGTGTAGCACCTATCAAGCTGGCTTCGCCATCGAATGATCGCGCAGTAATACCCAGATCCAGATCAACAACATTGTCGAGAATCTCGTAATAGAGAGTGGCATCGGTATGGGTCAGATCTAGGGATACAGCAACCTGCTCAGTTGAGACAAAGGGATTGCCGTTAAGATTGGTACCCGCTGCAACGAGTGCGTCGCCATTCCATTCCATCTCGCTGTGCTGTACGCGAATATTAGGAAGAATAGGAATTGGGTGCTCTATAGCAACAAACACAAACTGGTTATTTTGCTCATCCAGATTAAGGGTCGATTCGAGATTAATATCGGTGCGCCCGATATCGCCTTCTGGACTGGCTTGCCAAGAACCACCCCCAACTGAAACACCTAAAACGTCAGCTAGAACTGGCATTGGGGTAAGAATTATTGCGGCAACGAACATAGTACGAAGGGAAATCATTGGTCTTCCTTGGACAATTGAATTGACGATCATGATAATAATTAACGGCTGATATTAGTGTGATAGACACACGCTGCCAGCCTCGACGAGTTGGCAAAAAAAACCCGCACCTAATAGGCGCGGGTTTTTTTAACTGCAGTGGAGCGCTGACTAATTAAAGCTTGCCAGCGTGCTCTGCTAGATACTCAGCAACACCAGCGGTGGTGTCTTTCATACCTGCGTCGCCTTTAGTCCAACCAGCTGGGCATACTTCGCCATGCTCTTCGTGGAAGCTAAGGGCATCAACCATACGCAACATCTCATCAACGTTACGGCCAAGTGGCAGATCGTTAACTACCTGGTGACGAACCATACCGGCTTCATCGACTAGGAATGATGCACGGAAAGCGATACCAGCTTCTGGATGCTCAACATCGTAGGCGTTACAGATTTCGTGCTTAACATCAGCAACCAATGTGTACTTCACCTGGCCAATGCCGCCATCGTTAATTGCGGTGTTGCGCCATGCGTTGTGAGAGAACTGAGAATCAATTGACACACCAATGACTTCCACGCCGCGGCTTTGGAATTCTGCATAACGGTGATCAAACGCGATCAATTCTGAAGGGCAGACAAAGGTAAAATCTAAAGGATAAAAGAAGATAACTGCCTTTTTGCCTTTAATGCTCTCTGCCAAGTTAAAGTTTTCAATAATTTCGCCGCTTCCAGTTACTGCTGCTGCGGTAAAGTCAGGGGCTGACCGGCCAACTAATACACCCATTAAAGTGCTCCTATGATTCGTTTGAAGTGAATTGTAATTTCTTGAGTATAGTCACACAGCCACTCACTATCAGCCAATAAAAAGATTTTATGGCCCTGATAGGAAGGTAAAAGGAGGCTGCGAACAATAGATTTCTTGATTGCCAGTACATTGCTAGAGAAGGTAGCTAAAAAGATAGCAACATACCGGCGGGTAATTAGGCTTCGGGAGCTGCTTCGCCAGCTGCCTGATCACCGAGCGCTTCATCGATCATTGGCTTTAACTCGCCCTTCTCGTGCATCTCAGTAATGATGTCGCAGCCGCCAACAAGCTCGCCGCCAACCCAAAGCTGTGGGAAGGTAGGCCAGTTGCCATAGGCTGGCAAATTGGCACGAATTTCTGGATTAGACAGAATATCTACATAGGCAAAACGCTGACCACAACCCATAAGCGCCTGTACCGTGCGCGAGGAGAAACCACATTGCGGCTGGTTAGGAGAGCCCTTCATATAAAGTAGTACTGAGTTGTTTTCCACTTGATCGCGGATTGTTTCCATAATTTCCATTGTTTCAGACCTCTAAAATCTTGTTGCTGAGTATGTCGAGATTTTACCTGTTTACGCCCCGCTCTGACAGAGCTGCGGATTATTTATTTACTAAAACCCATCAAATTGATCCACAAACCCTTTATTCCCGTAATGCAAATGAGAACGATTTGCATTTGCGTTTAAAAATTATTATAGTGACGCCCTCAAAGCAACATCCAAATAGTTACACTTAATTTTTAGGAGAATATTTAATGAATAAGAAGCTTCTTGCCCTCGTTGTTGGCATGAATGTAGCAACGGCAGCCGCGGCAGCAGAAACCCCGAGCCTAGAGCAGCTATGGAACATGGTTCAGCAGCAGCAAGCTGAAATAGCCGCCCTCAAAGACCAACTCAGCGAAAGTAACTCTCGATTACAAGAAACCGAGATCGTCGCCGAAGCAACGGTTACCGCGATGGAGCAATTTGCTCTCGCCCCTATGGCTTCCAAGAAGACCACCTTTGGTGGCTACGGTGAACTTCATTACAACAATTTGGAAACAGATGATGCATCTGGCACTAAAGACGTTATCGATTTCCATCGCTTCGTAATGTTCACCGGTCACCAGTTTACAGACAGCATCCGCTTCTTCTCTGAACTAGAATTAGAGCACAGTCTTTCTGGTAACGGCCATCCAGGAGAGATGGAGCTTGAACAGGCATATATAGAATGGGATGCCACTGAAAATCTTACTGCTAAAGCAGGCCTATTTTTGATGCCCATTGGTATCATCAATGAAACTCATGAGCCAAACACGTTTTATGGCACTGAGCGAAACAATGTAGAGAAAAATATTATTCCTGCAACCTGGTGGGAAGCTGGCGCTGCTATCAATGGTGAAATCACTGAGGGCCTTAGCTATGACCTAGCAGCTCACTCTGGACTATATATTGCGGAAGGTGACCACAAACCACGAGATGGCCGTCAGAAAGTGGCCAAAGCAAAGGCAGACGACATGGCCTTTACTGGACGTATTAAATACACCGCCATTCCGGGACTGGAACTGGCTGCCTCGTTCCAGCATCAAGCTGATGTGCGCCAGGGTGAAGGAGTAGCCATAGATGGCACACTTTTCGAAACCCACATAGCCTGGCAGCGAGACAACTTCCAACTGCGAGCTCTCTACGCCCAATGGGATTTTGACGATGCCATTAACACTACCAAACTGGGTGCTGATGAACAGACAGGTATGTATATTGAGCCGTCCTTTAAGCTAAATGATAAGTTGGGACTATTTGCACGCTACAGTTCTTGGGATAACACTGCTGGCAGCAGCACAGATTCTGAAATTACTCAGATCGATTTAGGTATTAATTACTGGTTACACCCCAATGTTGTGTTTAAGTTTGACTACCAGAATCAAGATGCACCTGGTGAGTCAGGCTACGATGGAATCAATATGGGTGTAGGCTACTCTTTTTAAACGAAGGGTGCGTATAACCAACCAATCTTGTTAACTTTACGAGTAGGAATGTTAAAACCAACATTAAAAGCCCTGCTATTAATAGGCACCGTACTACTAACCTCTTTGTCCTCACCCCTGGTGAGTGCCAAAGGGGTTTATCAGTCTGGTCCAGATTTTATTGCCGAGGCCTTTAACCAGCCCCCCAACAAAGCCACACTCTGGCTAACCAATGATATTCGTGAACAGGCCAAAGAGATTCTTGGCCGCTCCTTACCTGGATTGCGCGTGCGTTATCATACGCTCGATAATAAGACCGCCTGGATTCTCGAAGAGATTGGTAAAGAGATGCCCATTACCATTGGCGTAGTGGTGGCTGAGGGTAAAATTGAGCAGGTTAAAATTCTTGCCTACCGCGAAAGTCGGGGTGGCGAAGTGCGCTACCCTGCCTACACCCGACAGTATCTCGGCGCGTCCCTCACTAATAAGAATAATCTCGACCAATCGATCGACGGAATTACCGGCGCTACTCTGTCGGTTTGGGCCGTAAATAAGGTAGCCGCTCTAGCTTTGTATTATCATGGACAGGTAATCAACCCTAGAGACCCGTCTTGAAATTCAAAAAATCCATTGGTTTAAATATCCGCTGGCATCGCCGTATTGGCCTGTCGCTATTTTTTATGATCATTTTTTTAGCGCTCAGCGGTTTTGCGTTAAATCATTCCCTCGGTTTAAAGCTCAGCAACACCAAACTGTCTAGTGACTGGTTACTGTCTTGGTATGGCTTAGAGCAGGCAGCCAGTGATGGCTTCGAGTTGGATTCTGGTGACTGGTTGTACCAAGCCGGCGATAACCAGCTTTTATTAAACAAGCAAAAAGTCGCCCAGTGTCAGCCTCCACTGCTCTCGGTGGTTGAAATAGAACAACAACTATTAGCCCTGTGTAAGGATGCTCTGGTTATTCTCACGGCCAAGGGCGAGCTAATAGAAAGCTTTACCCAACTGCAGGGATTGCCCGAAGATCTCACCGGACTTATCGCCCAGAACAATCAGCTTTACCTCCGCGGTGAGTCTGGCGTAAAGACATTTGATGCCGACAGCCTGGCCCTAGCGCCCAGCAGCATTAGCCTGCTACCAGCCAATAGCGCCCCTGCAGCCCTTCCAGAGTCTATTAAAGACCACCTAAAAGACCAAGAGATCAGCAGCAGTATCTCAATGGAAACCCTGATACTGGACCTACACAGCGGCCGATTCTTTGGTAGTGCCGGTGTGCTGTTTATTGATATCGTTGGCCTATTACTGTGTATTCTGGCCATTACCGGCCTCTGGGCCTGGGTCAATAATCAGCGATATCGCAAAGAATAAGCCGAGAACCGGCCTGCAACTTGCCGGCCCACTCAAGTCAGTGGTTGCCAGCTCAAATAAAGCGCGATATTATTTAGTCTGAAACATTCCAAAGGGCAGCATAGCTGCCTTTTTTTATTCTGTTGAAAACCGTTTTTGGTTGAAGCGATAAATAGAAGCTTGGCACTAAAACACGGATAGAAAGGAAGCGCGCAGTATATGTCTACCAACCAGTTAATGAACACCTATGGCACCAGAGCAGCCACCCTAGTCAAGGGCGAAGGCGCGTGGCTGTGGGACGCCGATGGCAATAAATACCTAGATGCCCTGTCCGGCATTGCCGTTTGTGGCCTCGGGCATTCACATCCTGCCGTCGCCAAAGCCTTGGCCGAGCAAGCAACAGTGCTCACCCATTGCTCCAACTTCTTCACCATTCCAAACCAAGAACTGCTCGCCGATAAACTCTGCGCTGCCTCTGGTATGAGCAATGTGTTTTTTGGTAACTCCGGCGCAGAAGCCAACGAAGCGGCCATTAAAATCGCCCGCCTCCATGGCCATAAAAAAGGCATCAAACTGCCCACCGTCTTAGTCATGGATAATGCCTTTCATGGCCGCACTCTAGCCACATTAAGTGCATCCGGCGGCCGCAGGGTTCAAGCAGGCTTTGAACCACTAGTGCGAGGCTTTGCCCGCGCCGCCTTTGACGACATGGAATCACTCGCCACCGTCGCCGACAATAATCCCAGCATCTGTGCCCTCTTCGTCGAGCCGATTCAAGGTGAAGGCGGAATTCGCATGGCCAGCTCAGAGTACCTGCAACAATTACGTGAGTTTTGCGACCAGCGCGGCTGGTTGTTAATGCTCGATGAAGTACAGACAGGTAATGGCCGTACCGGCAAATATTTTTACTTCCAACACAGCGGCATTACACCCGACGTGGTAACCACCTCAAAAGGCCTCGGCAATGGCGTGCCCATTGGCGCCTGCCTAGCCCATGGCGAAGCAGCCCAGCTAATGCAGCCCGGCAACCATGGCTCGACCTTTGGCGGTAACCCGTTAGCCTGTGCCGCGGCACTGGCTACTATTAATACGCTGCAAGATGAACATCTCAGCGAAAGAGCCGCCGTATTGGGCGACAGAATAATGGCAGGCTTTAAAACAGCGCTGGCCGGTGTAGAGCACGTGGTTGAGATTCGCGGCAAAGGCTGCATGATAGGTATAGAACTCAACAAACCCTGCAAATCGTTATTTCCCGCAGCCATGGCCGCAGGCTTAATTATTAATGTCACGGCTGATACGGTGATCAGATTACTGCCGCCATTTATCATGACCGACGACGAAGCTGACCAAGTGGTGGCTATTCTTGCACCGCTTATCAAAGACTTTAAACAGGACTAGCCCCTTATGGCGATTAGACATTTTCTTTCATTGCGTGATCTGACCCCTGCGGAATTAGCCCAGGTAATCGACCTAGCCATAGAAATGAAAGCAGCCAAACGTGAAGGCCGCCAAGAACCCATTTTTAAGGGCAAAGTACTGGGTATGATTTTTGAAAAGTCATCCACCCGAACACGAGTATCCTTTGAAGCCGGTATGGCACAGTTAGGTGGCGACGCTATCTTTCTGTCATCCAACGACACACAGCTAGGCCGAGGCGAGCCAGTAGAAGACTCCGCAAGAGTCCTCTCCCGCATGGTCGACATAGTGATGATTCGCACCCATGGCCAAGATATTGTAGAGCGCTTTGCAGCCAATTCTAAAGTGCCCGTAATCAACGCACTCACCGATGAATACCATCCCTGCCAGCTGCTCGCCGATGTTCAGACATTCATAGAACACCGCGGACCGATTAAAGGAAAAACCGTTGCCTGGATTGGTGACGGCAACAACATGTGCAGCTCATGGATCAATGCCGCCATCCAGTTTGATTTTAAATTGCAGATAGCCACCCCGGTTGGCTACGAGGCTAACGCCGATTTAGTAGCAGAAGCGGGTAGCCGCCTAAGCATCAGCAATGACCCAGTCACGGCTGCTACTGACGCCGACTTGGTGACCACGGATGTATTCGCCTCAATGGGCCAAGAAGCAGAGCAAGAAGAGCGCCTAAAGCACTTTGCAGGCTTCCAAGTGAATCATGCACTTATGGCCCATGCCGCAGATAACGCGCTGTTTATGCATTGCCTGCCCGCTCATAGAGATGAAGAAGTCTCTGGCGAGTTAATGGAAGATGAGAATTTTTCAGTAGTGTGGGACGAAGCAGAGAATCGCTTGCATGCGCAGAAAGCGCTGATGGTGTTTTTGCTGAAAGCTAGCAGCTAGCTGGCATACTGCCTCCTAGTTGTCATCTAGACCAACGGGAGAGATATCAAGGCTCCTCGTCGCTCTACCCTACGAAAAAGGCACCATTAATGTAATCCTGAAAACACTGTAAGCAGAGATAAGCCGAGCTCTTAAATCACCCCAACCTCACCCAGCCATCCAAGCCTGAACCTAACTCATCAATAAAGTCCCAGCCTACCCAGTCCCTACAGCACCGAGTTATACTATTGTAAAACACAGATTGTTATACTAATATATAACTCAACATATGCAACATACAAGAGCCCCTAGCTATGACTAAAATATCAATCCGACAATCAGGTGGCGCGAATATCGTAAGTATTCCCAAAGCCATTCTAAGTCTGTTGGATTTACATGTAGGTTCTTCTCTCGATCTTCGTGTTGAAGATAACCGCATAGTGCTAACACCCACCGCACAAGAACCCACCTTAGAAGAACTGCTCGCGGGTAGCCCCAAGAACAATTTGGCATTAACTGACGATGATAAAGAATGGCTCGAAGACGCTCCTATAGGAAAGGAAATCTAATGGCTTATGTGCCAGATCAAGGAGATATCGTGTGGCTGGACTTCAACCCTAGCAGCGGTAAAGAGATCATGAAGCGAAGGCCTGCCTTTGTAATTTCCAGAAAAGCGTTTAATAACCATACTGGCCTAGCTATCGTTGCCCCAATTACAAGCACCATTCGCAATATCAGCATGGAGGTCGTTCTGTCCAACGGCCAAAAAACCGAAGGTGCTGTGCTTGTGTATCAATTGAAATCTCTGGATTTTAAACATCGGCAGGTGGAGTTTATTGAAAAGGCCTCAACTGAAACGATCAGCCAGGTGACTACGATGGCGAAGGTGATCATTCAGTAAAAATATATTTTGTATCTACACATGCTAAGGCCATAGATAAACGCTGAAAGATGAGCCTGACTCTAGTTATGACAATTTCTTATCAATCTGCATTAGTTTATATTCACCATCTCCGCTCACTCCTTTGGAGACCACATACCAGCCTCTCCTTAAATAGAATTCTAATGTAGCTTTATTTTCTGACACACATTTTAGTTGCGCTGGCAGACTTATTGTATCCAATCCCGCAGATAACAATTGGGACCCATATCCTCTGTTAGAGAATTCCGGCAGAACGAACAGATGATGAATGAAGCTATCAGCTTCCCATATCGAAATAAATCCAACCACTTGACTGTTTTCAAGTGCTACTAGAATTTTTTCGCCTTCAGTATCTTTATCAAAATCAGATAGATCTAGGTGATGGTCTTTAAGCCATTTAAACTCCGACCGCCTAGTATCTGAATAGACCTTTCTGACAGCATTAATGTCATTTTTTTGCATGGTGCGGATCATAGTATTGATCTCAGGGATAAAGGGAACTCTAGTCTGATCCTAATTGCTTTTCTGATCATGCAGTAACGCTAACTCTCAGCCAACTTTTTAAGTTTTGTGAGGAAGTTATTCTGATACATAGATTTCCTATTGCTTTGATAGCTATCTGATTCACGTCGTTTCCGGAGAATATTTTCTCCAGCTAAGGACCACAGGTAAATTCTATTCATAAACAATGAAACAACAGTTTTACCTTCAACCTCTTGAACAGTCACCATAGCGCTACCTTGGGTATACTCACCTTCTTGCCTATTAGGTAGATTTACCAAAAGCAGTATTTTTTCAGGTATTACTTTCACTACTTCCATATAGAAATTTCCATACAGCCTAAACGTCTCGCCTTCAACGGCAATGGGGGTTTACTTCTTTCAAACCTGCCATCCATGCACCCATATCAACAATATGCGGCCACACATCACTGGCACGCTTATCAATCACAACCTCATAATGATCGGTGTAGTAATAAGATTCTGTGACATCACTTTCTAACGGACTTACTTCCGCATTCGCTATGTGTAGGGTAGTTAGAGCAAAAATGGCAGTTAAATAAACTCTAAGATGAATTTGAGGGCATAAAAAAACCAAGAAACGACCAATGGTCTTTAATACGCAATAATCTGGAAGATTTGAAAGGGGAGTTTGCTCTGCATTCATAACCAGTCCTTGGACTATTTCCAATGTACGATCCTGTACACAAATTTGATGGTAAAACTATAGAAGCCTAAATGCAGAAGAGCAAGTATTTACGCCCCCGTTCCAGACAGGAACTAGGGGAGTAACGGACAATTACTTAGTAACGTAAACCACATCATCAATTTCATATTCCACATCACCACTCGGCGCTTTCACCACTACAACATCACCAATCTCTTTACTGATCATGGCGCGGGCTATGGGTGACTGGTAGGAAATTTTTCCCTCTGGAACACTAGCTTCGTCGTCACCCACTATGCGATAGGTGACTTTGGCGTCGGTATCCATGTTGATCATGGTTACCGTTGAGCCAAAGATTACGCGATCGCCTTGGGGGATTTTGGAGATGTCGACTACTTGAGAATGTGACAGTTTGCTTTCGATGGCTTGAATGCGGCCTTCGGCGAAGCTTTGCTGTTCACGGGCGGCGTGGTATTCGGCGTTTTCTTTTAGGTCGCCGTGCTCGCGGGCGGTGGCGATGGATTCGATAATACCGGGACGCACGACTTTAATTAGATGGTCTAATTCGGTGCGTAGGGCGGCTTCGCCCTCTACTGTCATTACGTCTTTTTGCATTAGATTATTCCCTTGTGCAGCGACTGTAGGCTGCGCACTTTTATTCCACCTTCTACCGATCGGCTAAATCCTAGGGCTTCGCACACTGCACTGCCACCGGCCATGGTGGTGGTGTAATAGACGCGATGCTGCTCGGCGCTGGAGCGGATGGTTGAGGAGTCTGAAATTGCCTGACGCCCTTCTGTGGTGTTAACAATTAGGTCGATCTTATCACTCTTGATCATGTCAACGATATGGGGCCGACCCTCTTGCACCTTGTTGACTAGTTGCACTGGGCAACCAGACTCTTCGATCATTGTCGCTGAACCTTTGGTGGCAACTATCTTGAAGCCTAGGTCGTGAAACTTTTTAGCCAGGGCTGGAAGCTGTGACTTATCGCGCTCGCGGACACTGATAAACACGGTGCCCTTGGAGGGGATTTCGTCGCTGGCGCCCAATTCTGCTTTGCCATAGGCTTCGGCGAAGGTTTCGCCTACGCCCATTACTTCTCCGGTGGACTTCATCTCTGGCCCAAGTATGGGGTCGAGTCCGGGGAATTTATTGAAGGGGAATACGGCTTCTTTGACGCTGAAGTACGGCGGAATAATTTCTTTGGTGAAGTTCTGTGACACTAATGTCTGACCGACCATGCAACGGGCTGCTACTTTGGCGAGCGAGGCGCCGATGCACTTGGATACAAAGGGCACGGTTCTGGAGGCACGGGGGTTAACTTCGATCACGTAGATCTTGCCGTCTTGCAATGCTAGCTGCACATTCATTAGGCCACGTACGCCGAGCTCTACTGCCATCTTGCGGCAGACTTCGCGCATGTCATCTTGAATGTCTTCGCTGAGGCTGTAGGGCGGCAGTGAACAGGCGGAGTCACCGGAGTGAATACCGGCTTGCTCGATGTGCTGCATGATTGCGCCGATCACTACTTGCTCGCCGTCGCTCACTGCGTCGACGTCCATCTCGATGGCGTTGGGCAGGAAGAAGTCGAGTAACACTGGGCTGTCGTCTGATACCTTTACGGCGGTCTTCATGTAGTGGCGCAGTTCATCTTCTTTGTAGACGATTTCCATGGCGCGGCCACCTAGTACATAGGATGGGCGTACGACTAAGGGGTAGCCAATTTCTTTGGCTAGCTCTACGGCTTGGTCGGGGCTGCGTGCTGTTGCGTTGCGTGGCTGTAATAGGCCGAGCTTGTCGATCATCTGCTGGAAGCGTTCGCGGTCTTCTGCGCGGTCGATGGCGTCTGGGGTGGTGCCTACAATGGGCACACCGGCAGCTTCTAGGGCACGAGCTAGTTTGAGTGGCGTTTGGCCACCAAACTGTACGATCACACCTTTGGGTTTTTCTACGCGGACAATTTCTAGTACGTCTTCTAGAGTAACGGGTTCGAAGAACAGTCGATCTGATGTGTCGTAATCGGTGGAGACGGTTTCTGGGTTGCAGTTGACCATGATGGTTTCATAACCATCTTCGCGCATGGCGAGTGCTGCGTGTACACAGCAGTAATCAAACTCAATACCCTGACCAATTCTGTTGGGGCCGCCACCTAAGATCATTATCTTGTCTTTGTTGCTGGGGCGCGCTTCGCACTCTTCTTCATAGGTGGAGTACATGTAGGCGGTGTCTGTGGCGAACTCGGCGGCACAGGTGTCGACGCGCTTGTATACCGGGTGCAGGTCAAAACCGTAGCGCACTTCACGCATCTCGGTTTCGGTGCAACCTAATACGTCAGCTAGGCGACGGTCGGCAAAGCCTTTGCGCTTGAGGCGATACAGGGCTTCTTTGGTCAGGTCTTTAAGGGCGGTGCCTTGCAAGCGCATCTCGTCTTTAATAATGTCTTCGATCTGCACTAGGAACCAACGGTCTACCTTGGTGACTTCAAAAATTTCGTCGACGCTCATGCCCTGACGGAAACCGTCGGCGAGATACCAGATAC
>Ga0307998_1000543_pt1 | contig 21336 bp, 15 predicted proteins | sample Davwhametageno37_FD_203147 | JGI IMG/M metagenome (GOLD analysis project Ga0307998, IMG submission 203147) | Marine microbial communities from Davis Island wharf, Antarctic Ocean - #37 | ecosystem: Environmental > Aquatic > Marine > Unclassified | place: Antarctic Ocean: Davis Island wharf... | reverse complement strand
ACAACAAAATCATCTAGTCCAAATCCCCAAAAAGAAGAATTAGAAAAAGATTGCCACATGCTAATGTAAATAGTCTGACCTGTATAAGCTGATAAGTCTGCTGTTCTCTCAGTCCATGATGTATTTGTAACTGCGTAAGAAGCTAATGTATCTGTAAAATCAGCAATTGCTGTTCCAGTTGTGGAAACTAAAATGCTGTAATTGTTTGGATTTGTAGTACCTTCTACGATGTCCCAAACTTTCATTCTCATAGCTGTTCCTGCTGGTAAAACCAACTGAGGAGTGATCAAATGGTCATTTTGGTTTCCCATACCATGAGCTGTCCACGCTCCTGAACGTGCAGAAATGTAAGTACTTGATTGTACCCAAGTTCCTCCTGCATTGTCAGCATCAATTGTTGTCCAACAGTCCCAAACGTTGTTGTTTAGAGAACCATCAAAATTTTCAGAGTAAGGGAAAACACTTACTGCATTACAAGCAGTAGAGAATGATCCTGAAATAAAAATGCTAGAATCTGTAGCAGAACATAAGGCTTTCACATTCCAATCGTAATTCGTTTGAGCCGTTAATGTGGTCAATGCTAAAAAGTTGTTTGTTAGCACAACGACACTATTTCTAGCAGAACCTGCAGCATATCCTGCAGTATCCCATTCAACTCTCCAAGAAGTAGCAGTGCCATTTTCAGTCCAATTTACTTGCGAGCTATTAGCTAAAACGTTTGTTGCAGCATTAGTATTAGGTGCTAAACAAGCTGGAGCCGCTTGAACATCCACCGTGTAGTCTTCAAAAGAAGCATATGATCCAGTGTAGCATGGTATAGGAGTGCCTGAATCTGAACCACCAATTCTCATTCTATGCTGACCAATTGGGGCAGTTCCAGGAACAGAGAATGTTGCGTTTAATGTAGTAGGGTTAGTGCCGGCAGAAACGCCTGTGTAGACATTTTCCCCAAGATCATTAAAATCAAAATCATCATTCCAATCTATATAAATTTCTGTGTTGTACGTAAAACCTGTGCTGTACGTAATGTTAATTGCTGCCGTTGTACTTTGAGCAATATTTCCCACAAGGGAGGAATAATCTGCGTAGTTTCCCGTTTCAGCACCTGTTGTATTATTTACGGTACCAAAAGAAACATTCGTAATACCATTGCCATCTACAGAAGTGGGTGCGGGATTACAATAGGATTGTGCACTTAATTGCCAGCTAAAAGCGAGAGAGCAAAAAAGAAGCAAGTAGTTGAGTTTTTTCATAAAAAATATCTTTAATTATTAAAATAGTTTAAATCGCCCAAAAAGAGCAATGTAAACCTAGCTTAATTTATCTTAAAATCAGAATAAATTTCACGCATTATCAATTTTTTTATAAAAAAGTTACCTGGAAGGCATTTTTAGTGCGATCTACTGAAGTAAAGGAACAAAAACGCAGAGAGCTTTTAATAGTCAAAGCCATATTTTATAGTTACTTTAAAGATAAAATGCAAGAAAAATCGACAAAAAGCATCGAAGCAGATTGCTCTTGGGTTTTTAAATTGATTTATTACATCTTACGTGAACAATCAATTTCTTGTTGATTACATTTTCCCTATCTATTTAAACAGCGCTTGCAGTATCTCACTTAACTCTTTAAGAAGGTGCAATTTTATTTAGGACCAATTCGCTTGAGAGCTGGTAGTTAAAATCTTGCAGTAGAATTTGGTGCCAAACATGAAGGGTTTCTCTTACAGAGAAATTATCAACTGTTATATCTTTATCATAGCCGCTCTAGGTTCTTAAACCAATGCAGTATTTATTAGCTCGGATGTGGCAATGCCACTTTAATTTTATGCAACAATATATTCTGGAAATGAAATGAATAAAGCCCATGCTCCTGTGTTTGATTTTTGTAGAACACTCCTAACGTGTTTTGGTCTGCCCCACATGGTGCTTGAGTGGTGTAAATAAATAATTTAGGAGCTATTAAGCTAGTTAAATTCATCGAAGGACTTGAGAGTGCAACGTCACCTCAACTGCAAATAAGTCGCATAAAAACGAGCTAAGGAAATCTGGTTCTTACTGCTATCTTGCTATTTTGATTGTTACCTTATTGAAACCAGGAACTGATCTCAAAATCGTATCCAACGTCGAGCCGGTCACAGGTAAAATTGGCCCTTCAAAACCTTCTGAATTCGAAAAGTTGATATTTATGAACTTCATTACCGACCAAAAGCGAGTAAGTAAAAAATTGGGAAAGCGTTAAAATTTTTCGCAGTATTAATTGTTAGTTTGTTGACAAATAAAAATTTATATAGCGTGATGCATAAATTTGAAAATATATGTGTGGGCATAAATTATCGCAAGTGTGTGTACTTTCAAATTCAACAACATGTTAAAATATGTTTCTATCTTTAAAGTTCTTAAAAAACAACTATGTTATTTCCTGTTTCTACTGTAAAATTGTTACCCCTACTCTTATTTTTATTCGTTTCAACAGCCGGTTTTGCAGGAAATGGCGTTTCCACGGCAGATGAAAGTCTTTCCCTATTTGAGCAGCATGAGGAGCAAGGATCAGCGCATAAAGAAACGCATAATTCGGAAATTAGTGAATCCCACGAAACGGAGCACGAGGGTGGACACAAGACGGATACAGCGCCCTTGTTATTTATTATATTGGCCATTATAATAGGCGTCGCAACGCGGCATTTTGTAAAGAGAAGTCCCTTTCCTTTTACGGTTCTTCTGCTTATTATAGGCCTTGTTTTAGGGGTTATAAATCGTTTTGGATTTTTAGGTGAAGTTCATGTCCTTGATTTTACGATAGCATTTACCGCGATTAGTGAATCTATAAATTTTGCAGCTAACATGGATCCGCACATGTTATTATTTATTTTTCTACCCATTTTAATTTTTGAGGCGTCCTATGCAATGGATTTACACACTTTCAAGAAAACTTCAACCAATGCCATTTTATTAGCAGTTCCTGGAATTTTAATGGCACTGAGTTTAACTGCAGCTTTGGCTATGGGATTAAAATATGCAGGAGTAGGTCTTGGAAGCTGGAATTGGCCGCTTGCCTTAATGTTTGGGGCTATTGTTAGTGCAACAGATCCTGTCGCTGTGGTTGCGCTGCTAAAAGATTTAGGAGCCAGTAAAAAATTAGGAACATTAATAGAAGGGGAGTCTTTGCTAAATGACGGAACAGCGATTGTGATTTTTATGGTTTTCTTTTTAGGGATAACCGGCGAAGCAACAGACGGTAGTCCGTTTTTGGAATTTTTTAGAGTAGCCTTCGGTGGACTTCTTGTGGGAGGCTTATTTGGCTTTATAGTGCTAAGGTGGATTAGAAATGTTTTTAATGATGCGCTGGTAGAAACCAGTTTAGTAATTGCAGCAGCATATCTAACATTTTACGTAGCAGAGCATACTTTGCACGTATCTGGAGTCTTGGGTTTAGTGGCACTTGGGTTAATAATAGGTGGCGTAGGTCGCTCAAGAATTAGCCCTCAGGTAGAGCATTTTATGCATGAATTTTGGGAGTTAGCGGGGTTTATTGCCAATTGCTTGATTTTTTTAATTGTAGGAATAGTTGTAGCCGAGAGAAGTATTTTTAGTTTAAATGACTTTTTGCTGTTAGGTATATTTTATGTTGGTATTCATATAGTTCGAGCCATTGTTATATTTGTTTTATACCCTTTACTGAACAGAAGTGGCTATGGTCTGCCGAAAAGTGAAGCAATTATTGTATGGTTTGGCGCTCTAAGAGGCGCTATTGGATTGGCATTAGCATTAATAGTAGCTGGTGTAGATGATCAGTTTATCTCAAAAGAGATTAAGGATCAGTTTCTGTTTTTTACTGCAGGAATCGTAACGCTTACATTGCTAATTAACGCATCTACTATTAAATACATTGTGAGTTATTTAGGTTTGACAAAAATTACCCCGGCAAAAGCTCAGATGCTAACCAATGCTCGCGAATATTTGCACGAGAGCACTAAAAAGCAAGTGGAACGTTTAAAGACAGACAGGTTCATAAAGAAATCTGATTGGGAACATGTAGATAGGTATTTACCTCGACAAGCAAAGGCAATAGAAACAGAAGGAGTGGCTGCTACAGAAAGTATTGCTGAAATTCGAAAGCGCTTTTTAGAAGCAGAGAAAAGTAGCTATTGGCACCAATTTAGAGATGGACTATTGGGTGCTGAAGCAGTTAAAATACTGAGTGATAATATTAGCCACCTTCTAGATGAGGGAGGAAAAGAAGGGTTGGATCAGCGAAAAGATTTAGAAGAAAGTTGGGCAGTGCCTTCTATGTTAGATAAAATTAAAGGGTATCCTGTTATCGGAAATATTGCCAAGGATTGGTATTTAGAACGAATGAGTTTGAGTTACGATTGTGCTGTAAGTTTTGTAATGGCTCAAGAAGAGGCTTTACGATTACTTGAAAGTATGGCTATTTCAGGAAAAGAAGATAAAAAGGCGTTAGAAGTTATTGAAAATGAAATTAATGGAAATCGCATCGAAGGGCAAACGTTTCTAAGAAATCTCAGAAAACACTATCCAGGTGTTTATAAGGCAGTATCTACCACACAAGCTATTCGCACCATGTTAAGTTATGAAACCAAGACCATCGAAAGGTTGCAGAAAAGAGGCAGAATTGATAGTGGTGAGGCCTCTAGGATGATGGGTGAGATTGATAACCGATTTAAATTGCTTCAAAAGCATCCGCCGGCTATTGAAAAATGATCCTGTTCTGAAATAAAGGAAATAGAACTACCGCAATATTTTTCGAACGAATGCTACCGTAAAATAGGACATTAAAAAGACTCCTGCCCAGCCCTCAGCTGCAGAAACCCACCGTAAATGTCCAGACGGGAAAAAGTCTCCATAACCGATAGTGAAGAACGTGATGGCGCTGTGGTAAAAGGCAGTTCCAACGAGGCTCAACTCTCCTGTATGTTGCACAGATGGAATGATAGCAGCGTCCACAAAGAAAGGCAACACAAGGTATAGCAACGAGAAAAATGTTAAGACAATGATCATGCTAATGAATACTCGCAATGGAGCTGTAGCAAATAAACCGGCTTTGTCAAAAACAAGCCACTTAAAGAAGTGAAAAATTTCAGCTTTAATTTTATGGAGGCCTCCTAAGTCGCTGCCATTTTTTCGTTCGGCTGCCATTTCATATCTCTTAAACGCAACATAAGCGCTGTCTTCAGAATTGAACTTACCGTTCTGGTGAAAGCTTTCTTTTAAAATATGAAATTGATTTGCTTTGCTTTCGAAAGAGGAAAGTTTTTGAGATTGGATTAGCTGAAATGCATTATTTTTTTTCCATGAGATAAATAACTTACCCATGTTTTTGATCCCTTCAATTTTTAGGGTTTTAAGGTACATGTCTGTCGTGCCTGCGTGAAAATCTACAACGTCTTTAATGACGGAATCTGAGAGGTCAATAAAGGTTCCTTTTTTAACTCTAAAGTCACAGTGGCCTCCAAGATTACAGTCTGTTAAGGATAGTAATCTGAATGTTGAGTTTTTGAAACAAAGCAGTCCTTCCTTAAAAACCGTTCCGTCGAAGTACACATCATTGTCACCAAAATCTACATTTTCGAATTTCTTTTCTCCTGAGCCAAAAAGCGAGGAGCGGAAGCTAATTTTTCCTAATTTGAAATCAGATTCTGAAAAGTTTATGTTTCCATCTCCAAAGTCAACTCTTTTAAAATCAGTTTTTCCGTTGCCGAACTCGACTTTTCTAAAATCAATAAATTCCCCTCTAAATTTAGACTTGTCAAATGACAAATCTCCATTATCAAACTTCGCATACTGAAAGCTTACGTGGCTTTCTTCAAAATTTGCATGACGAAAATTTACATTTCCTCTGCCAAAATTTGTGTTCGTGAACATAACATCTGTGCAATTGAATACCGCTCCTGAAAAACGAATATCACCTTCTTCGAATTCAGCAAACTTTAAACTTAGTTCCTCAAGGTTAAATTCTGAGTGATTGAAATTAAGACTGGTGGCGCATTTTGTGTAATTAAAATTTACTTTGCCCAAATAAAATGTTGTGTAGGCAAAGGAGCTAGACTGCCCTCCAAAGTTGGCGTAAGAAAAATCTGTGCCATATTCGCTTTCAAAGAAAGAATGGTCCGCTTGAAAAGAAATCAGCTCAACAGGAACTCCATCTGGTAAGTTAAATTGAGTTCTGTATTCTTTCAGGGAAAAATCTTTGAAGTAACAGTGTGACAGGTTAATCTTACTCTTGTTATAAACCTGCTCATACACCTCTTTTAAATTTGGTGCACCAAGTTTTTTTGTACTTAGTTTAGATTGTCCTTTATATTTTTCAATTATCGCAGTTTGGTTGTAAATGCGACCATCTTCAGTATGGAAAGTCTCATCGATAATTTTGGTTAGGTAATGTATTGTTCTAGTAGACAAGAGTTAGATTTTTTAGTTTCGGTTAAGATAATAATTAAATGTTATTGGAACAACTCCAATTGGGCTTGGTTGAAAGTTACTTTTTTTGATGGAGAGTGCTGAATACAAAGCTTACTCCAAAAACATTCTCGATGCTAATTTATTTGTCAAGTTTTAGGTGTTTTCTGATTTTGGAAATGAATACATCTAAACTTCTACTAAAAAAATAATCGTCCTTAACCCAAACAGCAATTAATAAATCTTCTCTGTTTAGGACTTTATTCTGATTCTGTATGAGGAAGTCTAATATTTCACATTCTCGTTCAGTAATTCTTATACAATAATTATTGCAAATTAGTTGTTGGTCTTTCCTATCAAAAGTGTTTGTTCCTATTGCAATTGTGTCGATTTCGTTAATTAGCTCTTTTCTTCGTAGAAGAGCTTTTATTTCCCAGACTAATTCATCTTCATCAAACGGTTTTGTTATATAATTATTAGCGCCAATGTTGTACCATTTTAATTTGTCCAATTTTAGTGATTTAGCTGTAATGAAGATGAGTGGCGTTGTTTTGTCTGTTTTGCGAATCTGCTCTGCTAAGCTGAAACCATCTTTAATTGGCATCATTACGTCAAAAAGGTAGAGTTCATACTTTTGTTTTAAAGTTGCTTGCAACGCCTCCTCTCCGTTTCGCGCTCAGGTTACCTCAAAGCCCTCTGATGTCAAGTATTTTTGCAGTAAGTTGCCAAGGTTAGGGTTGTCTTCGGTAAGTAATAATTTGGTGTTACGCTTCTACATAAGAGAGTGTTAGTTTAAAGCTAGATCCTTTTTGTAACTCGCTTTTTAGTGAAATATTTTCATTGTGGAGTTCCATTATCCTTTTTGCGTAGGCTAAACCAATTTCAAAACCTTTAATACTCTGAATATTCCCCGTTGAACTCTATAGTGCGTTTCAAATACTTTCACATGATTTTTCCGAGCAATTCCAATGCCATTGTCAGAAATAGAGCAGGTAATTAAGTTGTCGTCGCTGTTGGTTTCAATATTTATTTAAGGGGGATTGTCGTTGTAATTAATAGCGTTGCTAATTAAATTACAAAGGGTGTCTAAAAGAGGAGCTTTGTCATCTAGAGTTATTGAATTCTGAGCCTTTAATTGTAGTTTAATAAATCCTTCACTCTTTTCTAACTGGAGGGTCATAATTTTAATGGCTTTTTCAATGGTAAGGTGTAAATCAATTGTTTCAAACTGCAGAGGTATCTCAGCTTTTTCTATTCCTGCCATTCGCAGTATCTGTTCTACTTGGAGGTCGAGTTTGTTTTTTTCAAATAGGATAATTTCCGGTAACGAAGTAATTTTTGAATCTTTTGTACGATTGCTTTTTTCTGAATCATTTTTGCAGCAAGCCCAATGTTGGTTAATAGGGTTTCGAACTCATGCGTCATATTGTTTAGAAACTCAGTAGTTCGTTCGGATAACGTTTTTTCTTTTAGCAAGGATTTAAGAGTAAGGATGAAGAAGATAAATACAACCGCAATTAATCCTAGGGAAGTAAAAAACAGTACTCCCATTTCTGCTAAAATAAATTGTTGTTTAGCCAGAAATTAAGTTATAGGTGAATTTTCGCAGGTAAAATACCTTCGATTAATTTCTGATTAAAGACATTATCGGAGTTAGAGGTCTTGTCAAGAGTGAATGGTTCAGGAGCTAGAATTTTGTATGAGTAATCCATATCAATTTTATAGAAGTTCATACAGTATGTGAATAGAGAGTTTATTACTTCAAATTGGCTAAGTCTAATAACTGATTTATTTTTAAACTTTTAACCAGTTTTTTGCAAGGTGCTTTGTCTTTACTTATCGCTGCTGAAGCTTTCGAAAGTACAATTTTTGCTTTCTCGGTGAAAAGCTCCTTTTTTAGCTCAGCGCTTTTCACAATCCAATTTACTTGAATTAGTAATACAGCTAAAAGAGCAATAAATGAAATCAGAATAAAAAGATATTTTCGATTTATACGTCTTCAAAGAGGCAGATTCCATTTTGAAAAAACGTAAATGTTTTGGTCAATAACGATTCGTTAACAATTCTAAGACACGCGAGTCCTTCAAATTTGTCAACATTTTGAAAAATGGAGCGTCTCTATTGCCAAATCTTGTTGTTGGTTACAGTCATGAATTGACTGCAAGAAAAATATTTAAGTAAATAATTCAAAAAATAAGTCCCTAGGATTAATTTTTTTGATAAAGCTTGCAAAGCTTGAAGAATTTATGGGCACGAAGATTAAGTATTTTTCATCTGGTATGATTCAGCGGCTGTTTTTCTCAATTGGAATTTATGCTGAAGCCGATATTTTGTTTCTAGATGAAGTCTTTGCGTTTGGAGATAACAAGTTTAAAGAAAAATCAACTAGGTTTCTTGAAGGAAGTTAGATTGAAGGACGGATTACTGTGCTCGTTTCTCATAGCAACGCTCCCACAAAAAAATATTGTACTCGCTCAATACTAATACACAAAAGGGAAATGATCCTCCTTGGTAATACTGACATTGCAATTAAGAAATATAGCAACCTAATTCAATCATTAATAGAGTGTGTTGGAGAATTGGATCAGTTGCCTAAATTTGAATTCACAATTCATTGTAAATAAAATTTCATTCCAATTTTAGGCAACCATTTATAATTTAAGAGGGGAATCTTCTAATTATCAAAGTTGTTATATCTGTATGATTAGGAGCGTAAGCGAATTTCTTAGTTCATCGGGTAAACTCAAGCGCTGTTAAACTAAAAATGCCTGACCTTACATGTCATGCATTTTTAGTTTAATGTGAGGCATACTGGATTCGAACCAGTGACCCCTACCCTGTCAAGGTAGTGCTCTGAACCAACTGAGCTAATGCCTCATTTTATAAAAATAAAGATACAATAAAATCCAATCTAATAAGGTTGGATTGGGTGGGCGATCCGAGATTGCTCTTAGCCATCTCATTCGTTTTGCCCCTGTACCCCCAATCAAAATCTATTCTCTATACACTAGAATAATGCCTTTTTTCATACCTAATTGGGGCGAACTCCATTCATGTAAATAGAAAAGCCTAACACTGTCGTATTAGGCTTTTGTTTTGTGGGCGATGAGAGATTCGAACTCCCGACCCCCTCGGTGTAAACGAGGTGCTCTGAACCAACTGAGCTAATCGCCCGAAAAATTTCGGATGGCAAATATACAAGAATTCAAGATACTGACAATCGAATTAGTAAAAAAATTACATAATTTCTGCAACAACAAAATTGCTTCCGCCAACATATACAATATCAGAAGGTTGTTGGTTTTCTTTTGCTGCAAAAAGAGCTTCGTTTACCGTATTGAAATAGTTACCAAGGTAGCCAAGTTTAATTGCCTTAATTTTTAGCTCTTCTATTGGCAAAGCCCTAGGAATATTTGCTTGGCAAAAGTAGTATTCAGCCTGCTTAGGGAAAAGTTGCAAAACAGTATCGACATCCTTGTCTTTCACAAAACCAATTACGAAATGAAGCTTGCGACCTTTCAATTCCAACAACTGCTGAAGCACAACAGTTAAACCTTCTTTATTGTGAGCAGTATCAGCAATAATAGTTGGGCTCTCTTGTAAAACATCCCACCTTCCTCGTAGTGCAGTATTTTTAAATACACCTAAGAGTCCTTTTTGAATATTTTGGTCAGTTATCTTCCAACCAAGTTTCTTTGCTTCTAAGCAAGTTAAATAGACTCCGCGAATGTTTTCCTTTTGGTAATTTCCTTGTAAGTCCGATGCTAATTTAAGTATGTCATTATTCAGAAAATCGGTTCCAAAAATAATGGATGCTTCCTCTATGTCTGCTTTCCTTTGAAATGCTAATCTTTCTCCCGAATGATTGTTAACCACCACAGGTATATCCTTTTTAATAATCCCGGCCTTTTCTTCTGCTATTGCTTCTAAAGTATCGCCCAGCATGTCCATATGGTCGAAACCAATGTTGGTAATTAAACAAATATCTGGTGTTATAATGTTTGTAGAATCTAGGCGACCACCCAAGCCTGTTTCTATTATAGCGAGATCAACCTTTTCATTGGCAAATGAATGAAATGCCAACGAAACAGTCCATTCAAAGAAGGATGGTTGAATGTGGGAGAACTTTTCTGAGTACTCTCGAACAAATTCTACCACGCTTTTTTTAGAAATCATTTCTCCGTTAATTCTAATTCGCTCTCTAAAGTCTTTAAGGTGAGGGGATGTGTATAGTCCAGTTTTATATCCTGCTTCTTGAAAAATAGAGGCTAGCATATGAGCCGAAGAACCTTTCCCATTGGTACCGGCGATGTGTATACTCTTGAACTTTTGATGTGGGTTGTTTAAAACTCTGCATAGTTCGAGAGAGTTAGTAAGGTCTTTTTTGAAGGCACTTTTGCCTTCTCTTTGATACATTGGTAATTGCTTGAAAAGAAATTCAAGCGTCTGATCGTAATCCATCAATTTAATATGAAAATGAACGTCATCGTTCCTTTTTGTTGGTCAGCATCTGGATTAGCGCTAAATTTTGTGTTTAGCGCAGCGTCAGTGGCTTTTTTATATAAAATTGGACTTGTTGTACTTGATCCTCTAGCCCCTGCGTTAGCTCTTATTACCTTTCCATATTTGTCAACAATTATTTCAACTACAACCGTTCCTTCATCTTGAGAATTATCTTCAATCTCTGGAGTTGACTTCATACTTCTTCCGCCTAATGAGAAAGAGGGACCTTCACCTTTACCGCCCAACCCCGTGTAGTTTTTACTATTTTCGTCCCCGTTTATTTTTCCTTGGTCTCCGGGTTTTCCTGTGATTCCATCTCCGCCGCCTTTGGTCGGATTATTGCTTTTCATACGCTCGGCCATGCTCAGCGCTCTGTTTGGTTTTGGCTTAGGTTTTTTTTCTTCGACTATTTTTTCTTCAACTATCTTCTCTTCTTCTTCTTTTTTCTCTTCAAGCACCGGCGCGTCTTCTGTGTCCTGGGTTAACACGTCTTCAACTTCTTCCACGCTTTCTGCTTGGGTTGGTTCTGGAATTGATTCACTTGGCGGTTCAGGGATATCTGACATCATTCCGTCATCAGAAGTCCCAAAATTGATTGGAATTCCTCCCTCTTCAGGTGGAGGGTCTAAGTAAGTCAGTCCATAAAACGCAAAAAGAACCATTAATGTGGCATGCACCACAATAGTAGTTATTAAGCCTTTTCGCTTATTTTTATTTTCAGACCGTTCAGTACTCATTTTGATTTAGTGGCTAAAACTAACTTAAATTTATTTTCATTTGCAATGTTCATCACCTTTACAGCCTGCTCGATGGCTACCGTTTTATCAACATGCAGAATAATTGCATTATCGGGGTTGTTCCCCATTTTTTGAAGTAACAATGGCTCCATTAATTCGAACTCAACTTTTTCATCATTAATGTAGAAGTCCAACTCTTTAGTAATAGAAACGGAAACTGTTTGTTTAGCAAGTGTCTTGCTCGAACTACTTGGGAGTAATAATTTTAAAGCATTTGGACTTACTAGAGTAGAAGTCAACATAAAAAATATAAGAAGCAAAAAAACAATGTCCGTCATGGAGGACATGTTAAAATTGGGACTTACTTTATTTCTAGATCGTAAGGCCATTATTTCGCAGGTTCATTAAGTATATCTAAAAACTCTGTAGTTCTTGCTTCCATTTTAAAAACTACCTTTTCTACTTTGGCTACTAATAAGTTATAGCCAATGAATGCTATGATTCCAACTACTAGACCGGCAACAGTAGTTACCATAGCGGTATAAATACCCTCCGAAAGCATAGCCACATCGATGTTTCCACCTGCTGCAGCCATTTGGTGAAAGGCTAAAATCATGCCGATAACTGTTCCCAAGAAACCAATCATTGGGGCTGCTCCTGAAATAGTTGCTAAGGTTGCGAGGTTCGTTTCTAATTTGAATAATTCAAGTTTTCCGGTATTTTCTATCGCTGCAGCTATGTCAGCTAATGGTTTTCCTATTCTATTTACCCCTTTTTCTATCATTCTTGATATAGGAGTGGGTGTGCTTTTGCACAACGACCTTGCTGCTTCTAACTTTCCATCGTGAATGAAATCTTTGATTTGGTTCATGAAATTTTCATCTTCTTTTGCTGCGTTCTTAATGGTAATGTACCGTTCCACAAATATGTAAACGGCTATTACAGAAAGTACAAAAAGTGACATCATGATAATTGTTCCGCCTACACCCCCTGAAGTAATTAACTCTAGTATAGAAAGTGTTTTTTCAACTGGAACCTCGGAAGCCAAGCTATCAGCGATGGGTTCAGCAACATTTATTTGACCTATTAACATGGAATTCATCAGCAGTTTATTGAAATTATATTGTGCACTAAGTTATGCTTAAAGCACACTCTCGTATTTTCTAAAGATGCTAACTATTAACAGTTAAATGTTAGCTTTATTGCAATTGTTATGCAACTACCAAAACATAGTAAGCTGCTCCGGCAAGATATCCTGAAATGGCAAATAAGCTCATTTTCTTCATGTACCATATAAAATCAATACGTTCCATGCCCATAACTGCAACTCCGGCAGCAGATCCAATAATCAGTGCTGAGCCTCCTGTACCAGCGCAATATGCTAGAAATTCCCAAAAGTTACCATCTTGCACAAAGTGAATGTAATAGGCAGAATCTGCTGCATTCATAGCTTCTAACATCTCTGGAGATGCAATTGGGTACATTCCCATAGAAGCTGCAACTAAAGGCACATTGTCTACGATTGCAGATAATAAACCAATTATTATGTTTACCGCATAGATGTCGCCAATATTGTCGTCTAAAATTTTTGCCATCGCTGTTAAGTGACCGGCCGACTGCAACGATGAAATTGCAATTAAAATTCCTAAAAAGAATAATACACTAACAATATCAATTTTTCTAAGTACGCCAATAACCGATAGTTCAGATTTTACTTCGTGATTTTTTTGTCGGTGAATAACTTCGGTCACGACCCATAACACACCAAGGCCAAACATCATTCCCATGTATGGTGGCAAGTGAGTAACGGTTTTGAAAACCGGCACGAATAGTAATAACGCCAAACCTAAAAAGAATATTAAATTTCTTTCGAATGGCGTTGTTCTATTTCTCATGTGTTCCGCTTCTTGAGAAATTACTGGTCTGGTTATTTCGCCTTTTTGAGTGAAGGATAACCATATTAAAGGAACTAGAATACAAATTGCACTTGGTACAAAAAGTTCTGTAATTACATTGAATGCAGAAATCTGAGTACCAATCCAAAGCATTGTTGTTGTTACGTCGCCGATAGGTGACCAAGCTCCTCCTGCGTTAGCAGCAATAATTACTAAACCGGCAAAAAACCATCGTTCTTTTTTATCGGCAACTAATTTTCTAAGTAATGAAATCATTACAATAGAGGTGGTTAAGTTGTCTAGCGCTGCTGAGAAAAAGAAGGTAAGAATACAAATTATCCACAAAAGTTTTACCTTGTTCTTTGTTGTAATTCTATCGGTAATTACTGCAAAACCCTCGTGTGCATCAATTAACTCGACAATTGTCATAGCCCCTAGAAGAAAGAAAATTATCTCTGAATGATGTGTAAGGTGGTGTGCTAATTCATGTACAATGAAATGGTTGCCATGCTCGGTTATGACAGCTTGTAAATCGTAATCAGCAGCTAAGCCGTGAGCTTCATCCACGTATTTAAGGAATGTGCCACTATTTACTAAAATTTCATCCATACCAAAAACATACGCAGTCCAACCAAGAACAGCGATTAGTAGGGCAGGGGCTGCTTTATCAATTTTCAAGGGGTGTTCGAAGGCTATCATTACGTAGCCTAGGATGAAAATGACAACCATTAAAATATACATGGGAAATGTTGTTTAAATTCTGATTAAACCAATTTGTTTAGTGCAATTGTAAACGCAGTTTTAGCAATATTTGTTTTGCTAGAAGAAACTTCATACGCTTCTTCCATCGCTTTTCTTATTGTAGTTGAGGTGTCGTTAAAGATTCCCTTATCTGTCATTTCGACGCTATCTGTCATGAGATAAGCAAATACTCTTGCCATTCCACAATTAGAAATAAAATCCGGTATTATGCTGATTTGTTCATCAGTATATTCAGCAATTGGTCCAAAGAAGATCTCTTGATCTGCAAAAGGAACATTTGCTCCTGCAGCAATGACTTCCATTCCTGATTGAATCATCATGTCGACCTGTTCTTTAGTAATTAGCCTAGAGGCGGCACAAGGAATAAATACCTGCGCGTTAAGAGACCAAATCCTTTTATTTACTTCCTCGTAAGAAAGCATATTGTCAGATTTTAACTGATTACCATCTTTCAATAAAAACAACTCTTTTATTGCTTCAAAAGAAAACCCCTCTTCATTGATTAAACCACCTTCACGATCAATTATTCCGACAATATTTGCTCCATTTTGAGCTAGATAGTACGCACCTGCGGCTCCTACATTTCCCCAACCTTGTACAATAACTCTCTTGCCTTTTAACTCTCCACCATAAATAGAATAGTAGTGCTTTACAGACTCGGCAACGCCATAACCTGTGATCATATCAGCAACAACGTATTTGTTTTCTACCTTTGGGGTGAATTTGACATCTTCTATAACTTTTAAAACGCCGTATCTAAGTTGACCAATTCGGTTGATTTTCTCAGCTTCTGTTGGCTTGAAATGACCGTTGAAAACACCTTCTTGAGGATGCCAAACGCCAGACTTTTCTGTGATTGGGATCACTTCGTGGATTTCATCTACGTTCAAATCTCCACCTGTTCCGTAATAATTTTTCAATAATGGGGCAACAGCTTTGTACCATCTTTCTAAAACCCCTCGTTTTCGTGGGTCTTTTGGATTAAAGTTGATTCCAGATTTTGCTCCGCCAATGGCAGGGCCTGAAACGGTAAATTTTACTTCCATGGTTTTTGCTAAAGACGTAACTTCGTGTTTATCCAAGCCAACTCTCATTCTAGTTCCACCTCCTGCAGCTCCTCCCCTTAAAGAGTTAATTACGACCCATCCTTCAGCTTCTGTTTCAGAATCTTTCCACTCAAAAACAATCTCAGGCTGTTTGTTTTCATATTTTTTCAGTAACTCTTCCATCTCAGTAATTTGATGTCAAAATTATTAAAAAACCGCGGGTTTAATGTAGCTAAATTGTTAACAATACTTAGGGTAAATAAATACTTCCTCCGCAACTGTCTTTAACAGCCCCAGTAGCAGTTTTAAAGGTGTTATTCCTGCATAAATACCGGTTTAAGCCTAAAAATGCAAATACTAATGCTTCTTTAAAATCAATTAATTCTTCATTTGGTAATGTAAATGATAAACCGTGGGATTGCAATAATTCCGTAAAGAAGATGTTTTTACTTCCTCCTCCTGTAAACAATAGTTTTTGATCAAAGTTATTTGCTAGCAATGTTTTGCTAATTTGTTCTGCTGCATGATGTGAAAAAGAGCAGAGTTTATCAGCCAACGGAATAGGGGTGTTTTCGATGAGTGGGATTAATTCTTGGAAAACCCATTCTTTACCAAGAGACTTTGGACCTTTCGCGTTAAAAAAGGTTAGGTTATTTAGCGCTTCGTAAAGAGGCGTATTGAGAGCACCACTGCGACTTAGGCCTCCGTCTTTATCAAATCCTTTGTTGAGGTATTTTTGCATGAAATGGTTTAATACCATGTTAAATGCACAAATATCATAGGCGATTCGTTCCTCATTTATTTCAAATGAAAAATTTGCAATTCCGCCCAAATTAATACAAGCATTGTAAGTTCTAAATAAATGGTGATCGCCGAATGGAACTAAAGGAGCTCCTTGCCCTCCAAGTAAAACATCTAAGCTTCTAAAGTCGCAAATACTAGTTAATCCTGTTGTAGCTGAAATTGCAGCACCGTGACCAATTTGACAGGTAAACCCATTTTCAATTTGATGGAAAATAGTGTGGCCATGAGATGAAATAAAATCTGCTGTTAAATTGTGTTTTTGCAAGAATTCTAAGCTGAATTTGCCAATGAGTTTTCCATAATTAAAATCAAGTTCCATAAGCTTAGCTGCAGATTTATTCTCTACAGTCCGGAGACTCATTTCCCAATCACTTGTATATTTTCTTGTTTCAGAGGCCAATATTTTATAGGTCCATTTTCTGTTAATCTCTTTAAATTCAGTGAGGCATAGGTCAAGTCCATCTAAAGATGTCCCTGACATTAGACCTAAAACCTTATAGCTGTTATTTTGTTGATTCAATGTAGTAAATGGGTTATTTTTGCAACGTAATAGAATGAAGCTAAAGATATGAATATAGAACTGACAGAAGAGCAAATAGCAGTAAGAGATGCGGCAAGAGATTTTGCTCAAAATGTATTGAAAGAGGGAGTAATCGAGAGAGATGAAACTCAAACTTTTCCTACTGAGCAAATCAAACAAATGGGTGAGCTTGGATTCATGGGAATGATGGTGAGTCCAAAATACGGCGGTGGCGGTATGGATACTATATCTTATGTTTTAGCAATGGAAGAAATCTCTAAAATAGATGCTTCAGCTTCAGTTTGTATGTCAGTTAACAACTCCCTTTTTTGTTGGGGTTTAGATAAATTTGGATCAGAAGAGCAGAAGCAAAAGTATCTAGTTTCTTCTGCGAAAGGAGAGACCATTGGAGCATTTTGTTTGTCAGAGCCTGAAGCTGGCTCTGATGCTACATCGCAAAGAACTACTGCTTTCGATCAAGGTGACCATTATTTATTAAACGGAACGAAAAACTGGATTACAAATGGTAGTTCAGCTTCTTATTATATTGTAATTGCCCAAACTGACGTTGAAAAGGGTCACAAGGGAATTAATGCTTTCATTATTGAAAAAGGAATGGAAGGTTTCGTAATAGGAGCTAAGGAGAATAAATTAGGAATTAGAGGTTCTGATACGCATACTTTGATGTTTACCGATGTGAAAGTACCAAAGGAGAATAGAATTGGAGAAGACGGATTTGGGTTTAAATTTGCGATGAAAGTGCTTTCAGGTGGTAGAATTGGAATTGCAGCGCAAGCATTAGGTATTGCTTCGGGTGCAATGGAATTAGCAATTGCTTACTCTAAGGAGAGAGAAGCTTTTGGAAAACCAATACACCAACATCAAGCAATTGCTTTTAAATTAGCAGATATGGCAACTGATATTGAAGCTGCCAGACTAATGTGTTTTAAAGCTGCATCTTTAAAAGACGCAGGTGAGAACTTTGATAAATTATCAGCTATGGCTAAGGTCTTTGCTTCTAAAGTCGCAATGGAAGTTACTGTTGAAGCTGTTCAAGTTCATGGAGGCTATGGTTTCGTTAAAGAATACCATGTGGAACGTTTAATGCGTGATGCAAAAATTACTCAAATCTATGAAGGAACGACAGAGGTTCAGAAAATTGTAATTTCAAGAGCGATTTTAAACGAATAATAGAGTTTAATGCACTAAAAAGCCCTTCTTGATTCATCAGGAAGGGCTTTTTTAGTTTTAAAAGAGAACGATTATTTGAATTCTATTGTGACACCAAAGTTGATAAATCTGGCTGTAACTCTGTCTTCTACTTCATTTCCAGGATTGAATTGAGGGTTGTAAGTTTCAGTAAAGCTGTACACTCTGTAACCGAAATTAAAATAGACTAGTACTTTTGATTCGTACACCAGTGCGGTTAATTGCGGATTGAAAAAAGAGCCTCCTTTGGTGATATTATAGTTTAGTCGAAAGTCGTCTCCTTCTCCGCGAAGGGGAAACATGTATCCAATGTCAAACAAGAGCCCTATTCTCTTGGATTTAGTGCCGTTCTTTCTAATCGAAGCGACAAGTGGCAAAAAGTGATATTGACTATAATGAATAAGGCCGGGTCCTGCTGCAATTCCAAACTCATTACTAAACTTGTACCCAACTAAAGATTGAAGATAAAACTCATTTGGTGTCTGGCTTAAGTCCCCAACTTCTCTGCCAAAAGAAACTACCCCAAAAACACTTTTTTCAAATTCTGTTGAGTCTTGTGAAAGCGCACAGAAACTAACTGCACTCAAGCAAAGCAAAAATAGATCTTGTAGTTTCATTCTATTTTACTTCTTAAGGTAATGTTGGTTGGATCTGTATAATCGTATTGATGAAGTTCGTTTTCTCCTACAACAATCAGATTACCGTTTTGCGGAATAACATCATATGCGAAAATAGACTGATTCCAGCTAATTTGATCTATCGAAACGGCTGTTAGCTCGTTGTTTGAGAATGTTTTGTTAATGTCGAATATTTTAAGTCCTGCATCAGCTTCACATAAAAATAATAAGCTATCATCTACTCCAACACCGTGGGGATTAATCATTGGGAAAGTCTTGATTAAACGAGGTAAGTCGAGGTCTTTAACGTTTAGAATGTCTAGCTGGTTGTTTACGCCAAAACACCTGTCGTTATTGTTGGACCTTAAGGTTACATAGGCTATATCTTCAGAAACATAAACAGGGTCACAGGCTCTAGCGTGAGTAAACATCGATTCAAATGCAATGTTTTCAGGATCAGTTATATCGTAAATTAATACTCCATCTGTTGAACCTATAAATAGGCTGTTTTGGTATGGAAATACAGTTTCAATTTCTGCAACATTAAAAATTACTTCGCTTTTAACTTTTTTAGGATCTCCTGCTATCGCTAAATCAAATATATTTAGCGTTCTTGAGTCAATTGCAAAAAGATGACTATTTGCAATGGTGAACCTAGCAAATGAACCGCCCGTTCCGGTACTATTAATTGGATTAACACTACTGTTTGAAAAATATTCTGAAGTGCTAAATGACAAGTCATTGTCGTTTTCATTGTTTCTGAATCCCCAATTAGGGTTTATTTCCTCTGATAATTCGATGATTGTGTCTCTGTAGCCAATAATTACTCCGGATCTACTTGGGTGACTTGCCGGGAATATTGCATCTATTCTATTAAGCAATTGAATGTTTGTGATGTCTGAAACGTCAAGAGCAAGTAAGTCGTCATAGCTGTCAACATACAATACATTATTTCTAATGGCCATGTCAAAATTCCCAGGAATATTCATAAAAGAGATTTTCTGTGGGGAATCAGGATTAGAATTATCAAAAATGTGCACACCTGCGCCTCTCTCGTTTATCAATAAATAGTGTTGATAGGTATATATGTTCCCAAAAGTGGTTAAACTCTTTGGGGCTCCTTGAGTTAAATTGGCTTCCGCTTCGGCTTCAGTAGTGTACTGGTAAATGGGAATACGTTGTTTTATTTTAGTTGTTCTTTCAATCGTTTTGTAGCATCCACTTAGTATAAGTGTTACCATTAAAGGGATAATAAATCTAATTCTATTCATAATCAACCGTTAAAATTGTTCAAAATATAAATTTAAGATTTTATTTCTCTAACAAGCTTTCCAATTTCATGCCTCTTGAGCCCTTCAAAAGGATTGTAAAATCACTTATTTGCTGATTTAAAAACCATTTTTTTGCCTCTGCAGTTGTGCTGAAGAATAAAAAATTGTCTTGCTCAACCTTCACGTTGTTAAAATTCTCTCCTACAAAAACAGCAGTTGAAATAGTCTTGGATGATCTTATCTGTTCCATAATTTTTACATGTTCAATCGCAGCAGTTTCTCCTAATTCGAACATATCGCCTAGAATGGTAATTTTAGAGGCACTCTCAACTTTTTCAAAATTATCTAATGCAAGACTCATGCTGCTAGGATTGGCATTGTATGCATCTAAATAAATTAGAGCTCCATTTTTTTTAATCAATTGAGAACGGTTCATGTCTGATTCGTAGGAGTTGATTGCATTCGTCACTGCATTAGCATTGGTGCCAAAATAACTTGCAATTGTACATGCAGCTAAAATATTATGGAAGTTGTACGCTCCATATAAACTGGAATTTATTTTTCCTGAATTATTTTCATAATTCCAAGTTCCTTTTAGACGGGGGTGTGTCTCAATCAGCGTGCCTTCTCCATTAGCCGAGCCGTTGTTTAAACTGTAAGTGATACAAATAGAATTCCTTGGAATCGACTCTCTGATCTTTTGATCATCTAAATTGATAAAAAGTGTACCGCCAGTCTTGTTGATAAACCGAAACATCTCTGTTTTTCCGGTTCGAACACCTTCTTCTCCACCAAAACCTTCTAAATGTGCCTTCCCAATATTTGTCAGCATTCCAAAGTTGGGTTCTGCAATGTTGCATAAAAAGTCGATTTCTCCTTGATGATTTGCACCCATTTCAATTATTGCAATATCATGTTCTGACCGTATTTGCAATAAAGTAAGCGGCACGCCAATGTGGTTATTATAATTGCCAACAGTGGATAAGGTGTTGAATTTTTGACTTAGTGCAACAGCAATTAATTCCTTGGTTGTGGTTTTGCCATTACTACCGCTAATCGCAATAATTGGAGTGGAGATTCTCTTTCTGTGGTAATTGGCTAATTCCTGTAAAGCTTTCAATCCATCATCAACCAACAAGTATCGATTATCTTTTTGATAGGTTACGTCGTCAATTACAGCAAAAGCAGCGCCTGCATTCAAGGCGTCTTCAGCAAATCTATTGCCATTAAAGCTTTCTCCTTGTAAAGCGAAGTATATACAGTCTTTACTTACCTCTCTAGTGTCTTTAGATAGTATGGGATGCTTAAGGTAAATCTGATAAAGTTTTTCAATGGTAGTGTTATTCATATCCGCTAAAATAAAAAAGGCTTCCAAGTAATTTGGAAGCCTTTTTATTGTGTTTTAACAATCGATTCTTAATAGCCTAACCCTGTTGGGCTTCCTACTCTAATCATTGCACATCTAAAACCAATTTTATTTGTTGATTGGTCTTCTTCTAAATATCTTCTGGTACCCGGAGTCATCCAGTAAGCCCTGTCATCCCAAGATCCACCTT
>Ga0307998_1000541_pt1 | contig 21415 bp, 12 predicted proteins | sample Davwhametageno37_FD_203147 | JGI IMG/M metagenome (GOLD analysis project Ga0307998, IMG submission 203147) | Marine microbial communities from Davis Island wharf, Antarctic Ocean - #37 | ecosystem: Environmental > Aquatic > Marine > Unclassified | place: Antarctic Ocean: Davis Island wharf... | reverse complement strand
CAACGTTGCTGCGGCATACTGGAACTTAGAACCTGCACAATTAATCGAAGAAACACTCGTTCGTGGCGAAGGTATTTTAACCGATACAGGAGCCTTAGCCGTCGATACAGGCGAGTTTACCGGAAGGTCTCCTAAAGATCGTTTCATTGTAGAAGATGAAATTACTAAAGATGCTGTCTGGTGGGGTGATATTAACATCAAATTTGATGCTGACAAATTTAATGCATTATATAACAGAGTAACTTCTTATTTATCAGGAAAAGAGGTTTACGTGAGAGATGTCGCCGCTTGCTCTTCAGATAAATATAGAATGAATATCAGACTTGTTTCTGAATTTCCATATTCTAATTTATTTGCATCAAATATGTTTTTAGGACTTTCTGACGAAGAAATCGAAAAATTCGACGCAGAATGGAACATCATTTGTGCACCAGGTTTTATGGCTGATCCGGAAGTTGACGGAACGCGCCAACATAATTTTGCTGTAATGAACTTCTCCAAAAAATTGCTACTAATTGGAGGTACCGGCTATACAGGAGAGATTAAAAAGGGAATATTTTCAGCGTTAAATTTTATTTTACCGCATCAGGAAAATGTGCTTTCTATGCACTGCTCAGCTAACGTCGGTCAAGATGGAGATACTGCCGTTTTCTTTGGACTTTCAGGTACCGGAAAAACTACTTTATCATCTGACCCAAATAGAAGATTAATTGGTGACGATGAGCATGGTTGGGATGATGACTCCGTATTTAACTTCGAAGGAGGATGCTATGCAAAAACCATTGATTTAAGCGCCGAAAAAGAACCTCAAATTTATGATGCCATCAAGTTCGGATCATTGTTAGAAAACATAAATTTTAAGGATGGTACAACGGAAGTTGATTACGAAAACGGTGAAAAAACACAAAACACAAGAGTTTCATATCCGATCCATTACATTGATAACATACAGCCAGGATCAATTGGTGGCGCACCTAAAAACATTTTCTTTTTAACAGCAGATGCTTACGGAGTATTACCTCCCATTTCTAAGTTAACTCCAGGGCAAGCAATGTATCATTTTATCTCCGGTTATACCGCAAAGGTTGCCGGAACCGAAGCAGGAGTTACTGAACCTCAAACAGCTTTTTCTGCTTGTTTTGGAGCCCCATTTATGCCTTTACATCCAACAAAATATGCTGAGATGTTAGGAAATAAAATGGAGAAAAGCAAAGTAAATGTTTGGCTCATCAACACAGGATGGTCAGGTGGAGAATACGGAACAGGTTCAAGAATAAAGCTGAAGTACACCAGATCGATGATTACATCTGCTCTAACAGGAAAATTGAATGACATTGATTATACAACTCATGATATTTTCGGGCTAGCTATGCCGAATTCTTGTGAAGACGTCCCAACAGAAATTTTAAATCCAAAAAATACATGGAAGGATAAGTCTGAGTATGATATTAAGGCAAATAAGCTTGCGCAATCATTTGTAAATAATTTCAAGAAATATGAAAATTATGCGAATGAATCAATAATGGCAGCAGCACCTAAAGTTTCTCAAGAAGTTTAATCAAATAATTTTTATATTTGAACCGTCCCTTTATATGGGGCGGTTTTTTTTATTTAAACCCTTTCCCATGCTTTGCATACACCATCACTCTACTGACCCGTATTTCAACATTGCAACTGACGAGTTCATTTTCAAGAACATGCAAGAAGATTGCTTTATGCTTTGGAGAAATGACAACGCAATAATTGTAGGAAAGCACCAAAATACATTAGCAGAGATAAATGTAGACTATGTGAAAGAAAAAGGTATAAAAGTAGTTCGAAGACTTTCAGGTGGTGGAGCTGTTTACCATGATTTAGGAAACCTGAACTTTACTTTTACAAGAACTGGAGAAAACACTGAAGTAGTGGATTTTGAAAGATACACTAAACCAATTGTTGAAGTATTGAATAATATGGGAATTCCAGCCAAATTTGAAGGTAGAAATGACCTAACAATTGAAGGCAGGAAATTCTCGGGTAATGCAGAGCATGTATTTAAAAATAAAGTGCTGCACCATGGTACGATCTTATACTCATCCGAAATGAAGGATGTAAGTGGAGCATTAAAAATTAATCCATTAAAATATAAGGACAGAGCGGTAAAATCAATTCCAAAAAGGGTTACCAATGTTTCGGACCATATGAAGCAACCTATGAATTTGGAAGATTTTACACAGCGAATAATGGACCATGTTCTATCCACCTTCGCAGGTGCCCAAATGTATGAGTTCACTGAAAGTGATTTAGCCCAAATTCAAAAAATTAGAGATGAAAAGTATTCAACTTGGGAATGGAATTTTGGACATTCTCCAAAATATAATTTCATGCAAGGTGCTAGAACTCCCGGAGGAACATTAGAAGTCAACCTTAAGGTTGAAAAAGGTATTATAAAAGAAGCGAAATTCTTTGGCGACTTTTTTGGAGTTGCTAACGTTAACGAAATTGAAGAAGCGTTAAAAGGCTGCAAACATGGACAAGATGAAGTTCGGTCTGTTTTAGCAGAGTTTAATTTACTGAAGTATTTTCATAAAATGTCGGCCGCCGACATTATGTCAGTCTTTTTTTAGTAGCTCAGGATCTCTTTTACAGCTTTTTCTAATCTTTGAATAGGTAAAAAATTAGATTCTAAATTAGGATGAAAAGGAACTGCTGTATCAATAGAAGCCACTCGTTTTACAGGTGCATCTAAATACTCAAAACATTGGTCACTAATTTCTGCGACAAGCTCCCCTCCTATTCCTCCAAACAGTGTATCTTCATGTAATACAATCACTCTACCTGTTTTTTTAGCTGATTTAAAAACACTTTCCCAATCCAATGGAACGAGTGTCCGTAAATCCAAAACATCAATATTTAAGCCCTCTTCTTCAACTAGCTTAGTTGCCCAATGAACACCCATGCCATACGTAATTATTGACATATCCGTGCCTTCATTTACTAAATTCGCTTGACCAAAAGGTAAATTATAATACCCTGTCGGAACTTGTTCGGTAGTACTCCTGTACAACGCTTTGTGCTCAAACACCATTACCGGATTTGGATCTTCAAAAGCTGTTAATAATAATCCTTTAGCATCGTAAGCATTTGACGGATAAGCAATTTTTAAACCAGGAATATGAGAAAACCATGCTTCATTAGATTGGGAGTGAAATGGACCCGCAGCAACTCCTGCACCCGTCGGCATCCTTACAACTACATCAGCATTTTGTCCCCAACGCCAGTTGATTTTTGCTAGGTTATTTACAATCTGATTGAACCCTTCTGTCACGAAGTCGGCAAATTGCATTTCCATCATGGCTTTAAAACCATTTATTGACAATCCTAAAGATGAACCTACAATAGCAGCCTCACAAAGCGGGGTATTGCGAACCCTAGATTTACCGTACTTTGTAACAAGACCGTCAGTTGCTTTAAAGACACCACCATATTCAGCAATATCTTGTCCCATTAAAATAAGGTTGTGGTGTTTTGCCATTGCCAATTCAATTGCATCTGCAATTGAATCAATCATTCTCATCTTTTTAGACTCAGAGACAGGGTTAATCTCTTCATAATCGAAATCAGCATACACATCTGCAAGCTCAGTTTGGGTATCCGAACTAATTTCAGGTTCAGCATAAGCTTGTGCCAAACCTTCATTGATTTCAGTTTTAATAGAGGCTCTAATTTCATTGACACTTTCTACGGTTAAAAGCTTTTCAGAATACAAAAAATTCTCGAAATTAGTAACCGGATCTTTATCTACCCATTCGTCAAACAACTCTTGAGGAACATATTTTGTACCTGAGGCTTCCTCATGTCCTCTCATTCTAAAAGTAATACATTCTAATAGAATTGGTCGTTGACTCCATTTCATCGATTCTTTTAGTTCCGATATCTTTTGGTGTACTTCTAATATATTGTTCCCATCAACTTGATGAGCCTCCATTCCATAGCCAATTCCCTTGTCTATAAATTGTTTACACCTAAACTGCTCAGCACTTGGAGTAGAGAGTCCGTAACCGTTATTTTCGATTATAAAAATTACTGGTAAATTCCAAACTGCTGCTACGTTTAAACTCTCATGAAAATCTCCTTGACTAGTTGCCCCATCTCCGGTAAAGGCAATTGTTATTTTTTTATTCTCTTTTAATTGATTTGCCAAAGCAATTCCATCTGCAACGCCCAACTGAGATCCTAAATGAGAAATCATTCCTACAATAGCATGTTCCTTTGAGCCAAAGTGAAATGACCTATCCCTTCCTTTCGTGAAACCGGAGGCCTTTCCCTGGAATTGAGAAAACAATCGACTTAGTTCAATACCCCTACTTGTAAACACTCCTAAATTTCGGTGCATAGGGAGCATAAATTCGTCTTCATCGGCGGCCTCTGCGGCACCTACAGAAATAGCTTCTTGACCAATACCTGAAAACCATTTCGAAATTTTTCCTTGTCGCAGTAGAATCAACATCTTCTCCTCAATCATTCGAGGTCTCACTAACGCAATGTAAAGGTCAAGTAGTTGTTTATCAGTATATTTTATTCTATTAAATTCCATCTTTGGGGCTTTCTTCGGTTGTTATGATGTTGAACAAATTTATTTGATTTTAAGTAACTTTGTTCCTTAACAAAAGGGACTTATTAACAGATGGATTGGCAAGAAATAGTAATTGGAGTTTTAATGGTATTGGCCATTGGATATTTAGTACGGTACTTATATTTACAAACAAAATCTCACAATTGTGGTGATTGCGATTTAATGGACATGAAGAAAAAAGGACAATTGAACAAAGTGAAATAGTTCTTAAACGAAAAAAATCGCTTCACTAAATAGCAATGAGATTCATATTGAATTAATCGATTACTTATCGGCCCACTTTCTAGCTTCAGGTAGGTATTTTAATATATCTGATATTCTTCTATCGTCACTTGGATGAGTACTCATAAACTCAGAGGGGACCTGACCATCGCCTTTATTTATCGCCATTCTTTTCCAAAAATCAGCTGCTGTCGCTGGATTGTAACCAGCCATTGTCATAAAGACCAATCCCAATTTATCCGCTTCTGATTCGTTATTTCGAGAAAACTTTAACAACCCAATTTGAGATCCAATTCCAAAAGATTGGTTGAAAACAGCCTGGAAAGCTGGCGAAGCCCCACTAGTTCCAATCTGACCTGCAGCCCCTAAGCCTCGCGCTAGCAATCCCTGACTCATACGCTCGTTGCCGTGCCTTGCAATAGCATGAGCAATTTCATGTCCCATGACAACAGCAATCCCTTCTTCACCTGCACAAATTGGCAATATTCCTGTGTAGAACATTACTTTACCACCGGGCATACACCAGGCATTCACCGTGTTTTCATCAGCCAAGTTAAACTCCCATTCAAATTCCTTTAAACGGTCTTTGTAGCCATTGTTTGTCAAATACCTGTTAACAGCAACAGATATTTTTTCGCCAACGTTTTTAACTAGTAACGTTCTTGGATCTGTATTTGGCACTAGTTTCGCAGTGGTCTTCACATCAGAATACTGCGTAAAACTCATAGTCTGTAATCTTTTGGAATTTACAAATTTCATTTGCCTCCTTCCAGTAATTGGCACTTTCGCACACTGAGCAAACAATGAAATTACGAATAATGCAAGTAATCCTTTTTTCATGCTACTTAATTTCTACTTTTAAATTTTGCAATTGAAGTGCCATATAAATCGGCTCTAATGCTGATTTTGGTCCCTTTTTTACGCTGCACTTTCCATTATGATGTACAATGTAAGCGCACTGTTCTGCTTGAATCTCCTTTTGCTCGCAATAGGACACCAAGCAATTAATAACATGCTCAAATGTATTAAAATCATCATTGTGCAATATTAATTCGCATTCTTGAACAACTTGTTCCTTTAAATCTACTTCTTCTAATTCTTGAGTGGACATGATCTATTGATTTTTCAATTTAGAAGCTTCCGTTAGAGAAACTCTTTCGCCATTATAATAGGCCGTAACAAAAGCATCTTTAATTGTATTAGAAATCGTATTCTTTAAATCGGCGGCAGCTAATACACTTTCAAATATTCCCGCATTGTAACGATACAACCCACTTGATAGTTGAACTATATTTAATTGTTCGTAGTTAAAGACTCCTTTTTTCAAAGGAGTTGAGAATACCCCAATTTGAATGGTATAGTATAAACCCTCAATCGTTTTAGCGTTAACCACTTCTTCAATTTTATCTGAATTGAAATCAACAGGTAAAGCCTCTTTGCTGCCTCCTTGCACTTGAGTGACTTCTGCACTTGAAGGGACAACACTAGAATTCGAAGCACTTGTTCCAGTTTTTGTTGAAACATTCTGAAATTTTGCGGTTGTAGAATTAGAAGATGTCGCTTCTCCGGTTTCTTTCCTAGCAGCACTGTTACTAATTCGTTCTCCATTTAAGAAAGCCACAACAAAAGCATCAGGGTAACCAATATTTCGAATTTCATTTCTTACAGCAGTTGCCGTTTTTTCGTTGTGAAATAAGCCTGCAGTATATCGGGTAATTCCGGAACCGGCAACTTCAGCCATTAATGGTGCAAACCCTTTAAAAGTATTTGAAGGAATTCTATTTCTGAAAGCCCCTATTTGTACTTTGTAAACAACTCCTTCCGGTAAAATGGTCTTAGTTGGAATTGGTCTATTTTCATTGTAAGCCGATTCGTCCCTATTTAATGTCACAAAAATAGCTTGTTTCACCTCTCTTGGCACAAGGTCAATGTTTTTGAGCTCAACAGGCAGATCTTTTATCACCGGTGGTTTTATAGCAGCAACTGCAGGAGTTATTGGTTCTGCAGTTTCAATGAATTCCCCAACTTCTTCTTTTTCAGTTGGTGTGATAAATTCATCTTGCTCTGAATTTGCTACATCTAAGGGAGCTTCTGCATAATTAACCTCGATAGACTCTTGTAAAACAACATCTTTCTCTTCAACTATCGCAACACTTTCAGGCAAATCTAATGTATTCGTTTCCGTTTTTAATGTTTCCAACTCTTCTGACGATTGAGCTGTTTCATCACTCTCAACTTGGTCATTTGTTTTTTCAAAACTTACTAACGTATTTGGAATATCAGATACTGCTACAGAAGGCTTAATTTCAGGAAAATAACCCTTACTTAAAACGATAAACTCCTTTTTCTCCACCTCGCTCAAGCTAGTTAAAAAGACAGCATCTTTTTCAGCCAAACTCTGCAGTAGGAAGTTTTTCACTTTTATTGTTTTATTCAGGCTAGTAATTCTTTCTTCATTAGTTCTTATTTTACTTTCAATGACAAGAGCCGATTTAATAAGGCGCTGCTTCTCCCCTTCTCCATTGACTGCTCTGGCCATGTTAGTTTCAATAATAGCTTGTTTGTTCAACCGTTGATTTTCCTCCGCTAAACGTATTGCATCTTCGTAAGCAACTTGAGCTAATTTAGTCTGGGCCACCAAGGCCTGTCTGTTGTTAGCGAATTCTTTGAAGTTTCGTGAGCCTAACACGAGTTGTTCTCTATCCGAATCTATGTCAACAGGATCAAGAACTACAACAAAATCGGGCTTAGATGCAGGCAGTACCATTTGTTTTGGTGACTTTTCCTCTGAAGCAACACCAACAAATCCAGCTTTTATTTGACTCTCTCTCTCATAGTAAAGTGCTGCTAATTTCAGCACTTGGCCTCTTTTTGCTTGTAATTCTTCAACAACTGCCAAAGCGCTATCTTTTGCTTCTCCATTCTCTATTTCATTCGCTGTCGCTCTGGCAACTTCAATTTTACTTTCAATGGTAATTACTTCAGCTCGTTTGGCCTCGGCTTTTTCTAACGCTATTGGCGCCTCAACTACGGCTAGCACATCTCGATTTTTGATAATTTGAATAAATGGTTTTATTGGCTCTGAAGCGTTTATACCAGCCTTATTACTGACAACTTCACTAATAACCATACCTAATTTTCTCAATGCCTCTTGCTGTTTTTTAATGGCTAATAATTCATAATCATAGGCTTTTTGAAGGTTTACTTCCTTTTGAGATAGTCTATCGCTTTCATTGACTTCTGAACGAAGAATTGCTGCATCCGTAAAGAAACTACTTGCTTCCTCTTCCAATAAAACAGCGATATCCCTTCCATCAGTGCTGAATCGAGCATCCAATTGATTTGCTTCTTGAATTTTTAACTTGTTTGATTGATATTCCTTTAAATTAAATGCTGCAAATTTTCCCGCAGCCTCCAATTGTTTAGCTTCAGATTCTTTCTTTAATTCATTCGCCTTACTAAATGCTTGTGTTCTTTCTGCGGCAGTAGGTAATGTGTAGGCAGATTCTTGAGCTATTTTCTGTTGCTTTGAAAGTTGACCAGCTTCATAAAGCGCCTTTTTAGCTTCAATCAACTGAACCGCAGTTTGAAGAGTTGATGGTTCTAATTGCTGGTCGAATTCTAAGCTGGTAAACTCAGTATTTACAACTGAAGTTTCAGTTATCTTGTTTGAATTTAAAATTAATGAAGTATCCGACACAAATTTCCCTGAAACCCTTTGAGCTAATTCAGATTCTAAATCACTCTTAGACCTTTCATTTTTAAAAATTTTATTGGTCAATAATTCTAATTCTGTTTTCATAGAAGACCTTTCATTTTGATCAATTTCTGCTTCATACGCAACACTAATTGATTCTTTCTTAGCTATCAAATCACTTAACCACTGATCGTAAATAGATATTTTTTTAACTAATTTAAGTTCTACACTTTCCACAATATCTGCACCTTCAATCTCGCTAGAATATTGAGCATTTATTGTGTTAATAGTTACATTGTCATAAGAAGTGTTATCAGTAAATATGTTATCAGCAGATGTGTTATCACGAGATGTATTATCTGCAGGTGTGTTATCTGCAGAAAAGTTATCATTAGATGTATTATCAGTAGAAGAGTTATCAAAATTTATTAATTCTTCTGTGTTCTCTTCTGATACTGATCCATCACTCATCCTATTTTTCGATTCAACATTTGAATCAAGGTCCCTTTCTGCGGTCGGAACAACTTCTGCAGTCTGCTCAATTGTTTCAATGTTATCTATGTTTTGATACAATTTATTCTCTGCTGAAAAAGCCAGCATGTTCTCCTCTCTGTACTTTTTCAGCTGCTCTAAAAGCAATTTTTTATTCTCCTCAGACAAAGTAGAGATTTCACCTAAATCGGTATTCAATCGATTTGAACCGGCCATAACCTCTTCTTTCTCCAAAAAGGCAGACTTTTTAGATAATTGCGCCTCTAAAAGAGTTTTATCCAAAATAACTGATTGGTATTCTAAATCGTCTAAGTCAAGTTGAATTGCTTCGATGCTCTCTTCTAACTGCTCTTTTTTCTTTCCTCCTGCTTTTTCAACCTGAGAATTCAAATCAGTCAATTGAATCTCTAACGAGTTCTTTTCATCTGCAAAAGATTGAGATTTTGCTGAAAAGTCTTTAATTTTCTTTTCCGATAAACTGTTATTCTCTTCAATATCATCCAATGCAGAAGAAAATATTTCACTCACTCTTATTGCTTTTTCGTTTTCAGCAGTTATTCCATTCATTAAACTAGAAGCTGTTTCAATGTCATTTTCTTCAATAGCGACTCTAATGTTAGATTCTGCAACTGCAATGCCCTCTAACGTATTTAAATCCAAATCAATAGACTCCTCTAAGTCCAACGCTAAATCAACGGCAACAGAAGCTTTCAAAGCTTTCTCTCCGGCCTGTTTACGCTTCATATCAACATCTACATTCGCTGCACCTGAATCTTCTAATTTATTTGCTTCTTCAAATAAATCAGATGCAGCAATATTCAACTTTAATGCAGCAACGTATTGAGCCGAAATTGCACTTTGCTTATCATCTATCAATTGATTCATAGACCACCTTGTACTAACTAACTCATTTTCAATATCTGTAATTGCTTCGCCTCCCAGTTTCTCTTGAGATTGAGTTTCTTCTACAGGAGATTCTTTAACTCTCTCTATTTCCTCCGTCTCAACTACCTCATTTACTAAAAGCTCTTCATCACTTTTAATTTCTATTTCTTCACTTTTCTGCTCTTCTTCTTCCTCCTTATTTGACAAGAACTCGTCTCGTTTACTCTCCAATGCTGCCAAATCATTCAAGTTGTAATTTACCTCTAGATCAGCCTTTATTTTTATTAGATCCGAAGAAATTGATGGCCCTCCATCTGATACAATTGAATTAACTGCAGTGCCATCAAATATATTTTTTATTACTAGTTGTTGCTCATTCCCAGAACCAACTAGCCTTAATTCTTGTCCTAAAACTTCAAACTGATCTTGGCTTGGAATACTAACAACACCGGTATGTATTGGGTCTGTTTCATTTGTTTCTATATTAAACTGATACTCTCCACCATTTTTAGCAATTTCAATAGCATAGTTTCCATTGTCGTCTGTTTCGTATACCCCTATTGTTTGTTGAGTTTCTTTATCAATTACAGTAATCTTAGCTTTCTTTTGACCAAGATTACTTTCAGCAACAAAACTTCCTGAAATAACTGACAATTCTGCAGGAGCTTTATCAGTCAGAACTTTATAAACTGTTACCTCTCCAAACTCATTTGATCTATTTGAAGTAAAGTAGGCAGTAATTTCTGCTGGATCCGTGATAAACATAAAATCATCGTCTGCGGAGTTGAATGCAAAATCTAAATTTTCAGGTTCTGTCCATTGCATAGTTGCATTATCCAAAACACTCCGAAAAATATCATATCCACCCATGCTCGAATGTCCTTTTGAAGCAAAATACAAAGTCTTTCCGTCAGGTTTCATATAAGCGTAATCCTCATCAAAAGAAGTATTTATTGAACTCCCAAGGCTAACTCCTTCACTCCATTCACCATTGCCTAATTTTATTGATTTGTAAATGTCTTTCCCGTTATCACCCTTCTTTCCGTAGGAAGAATAATAAACTTCGTTTGCATCGTTAGCTAGAAAGATAATAGACTTTGCGTCTATCTTTTTATCGTACCTACTTCTGAACTCTTCAGGTTGAACTATAATTTTACCACCAATAGCTTTCTCATCATAAATTCTATAGAAATCTTTTACTGATATACTCTGCATTTCAATTACCTGTACCTCATTTATTTTAGTCAATAAACTGTTACCGTTTTTACACATTTCTATTTGCCGGTCGACATTGTACTTTACTTTATCTTCATTACTTGCTTTATTCTTAAATCTGCTATATTGTTTTACAGCTTTTGCAAATTCATAATTTAAATGATGTGCTTTTCCTAAATAAAAATAAGCCAATGGGTCAACATTTGCCTTCGACGCAGCAAAATATAAATACTTCATCGGTTTAGATTTATTGGCTTCTGTTTGAAGAACACAAGCACCAAATCGATAATTATACATTGGATCTTTAGGGTACAAACTCAACAATTGAGCATACATGAGCTTTGCCTCTTTAAAGTCTAGAGCTATAAAAAGCTCATTTGCTTTTGTTTTTAGCTCATCTTCTGAACCCATACCTCCTTTTGCTCCAACACTTATGGCTAGAACAAGGACTATATAGAGACTAAAGAATAAATTCTTTTTCATCAATTTTTTTTTCAAAGTTCGTTAATCCACAAAGATTGCACGTTCAATAGGTTCTGATAGTATTTATCTATGAAATGATTAACACTATTTTGTGAATAACAGAAGGCTACAAATCGCTATCAAAGTCTCTCTTAAAATCCCTAACCTCTTTCTCAACGCCAAACATAAACGTAAATGCTTGTTCTCCTTTTTCCGCATCGTACTTTCTATCATCACGCTTCATTTCCTTTATCTGTGTATTGTACTCTTTATTACTCGAAATTACTTTCATTAAATTTCTTCGGTAAGAAAAATAATACCATGTTTTTGAATCTACCTCAAGGTACATCTTCACAATATCACCACTTCGTTTTTTAGTAATCGTTATTCCGCCGTTTACATATTTATTGATCTCGAACTTTCCTGAATTACTAAGTCCCATTGGCCCGAAAGATTTAAAAGTGTTATCATCTTCATTCCATTTAAATTTAATATCGTTGAAAACTAACCTCTTGTTAAGTTCTTCGGGTAATCGTTTTATTTTACCATTCAAACTTAATTGCGAAACAATCTTATCAGCTCTTTCTATGCCAACAATTTCTTTTAACCCTTTTGTATAAGTTGACTTACTGAAATCAACAGGATTTAAGTTTATATTCTCATTAATGTCTTCTGCCATTTTCTTCATCAAGTTATCGTTAAAGAAAAAATCAACAATCATCATCATGTCAACTACAACACCGTCATCTTCCAATGTATAATTAATGTTACCAGCCCCATCAAACTTCAAATTACCTGTACGAGCGCCAATATCAAGTTTTCCCTCAGCGTACACTTTGCATGCTTCCGTGCTTAAACTTAAATAATTCCCAGCTAAACTTTGCTCTGCAATCTTATCCTTCTGACCTATTCTGTATTCTTTGCTTTCTTTATCATAGTACAAAAACCCAAGTGATTCTATAACTTGAATGTCAGAGTAATTTGCTCGCTTTGTTAAAAACCCAGAGTATAGGAATACTGAATCTATATTCAAATTAATTCCTGTTGCTATAAATGCACCACTAGCGTCCCTTAAATTAGTGTCGATAGGAATATAAATTTCATTTGGATTAATCTCAGATTCAAAATCAATCCATCTTTTTTCAAGCTTTGCACACTCATGATTAATTTTAGCAACACCGTCGAAAACTAAAAATTGCTTACTTCCAAATAATTTAACTCCACCGTCAAATGCAAAATAAGGACTCAGCACAAAACTTGCTGTATCTGATATTTTTCCATTTCCCAAAGTTTGCCCAGCTTCGTCAACCGCAATATTGTAGAGATAAATAGTTTGAATCAACCCCGTTTCATCAACATAATCTACATTACCACTAGAAACGTAATCTTTTCGCCCTTTAATCTGTGTGTTTGCGCCATAAACCTCATGAAACTCTGTTATGCTATTTGTTATAATTCTAGATTGCTTTAACGGATCCATTGCTGCATCTTTTCGAATAATTACATCTCCACTATCTGGATAAATTCTAGCATCCGCAGAATTTATATATACCACTCTCTCTGCTAATATCTTGTGCGTTCTGGAGTCGTATTTTGCTAAAGGAGAGAAGAAAAATAAGCTATCTTGATTTGAATGTGTCGATATAAATTTAGACCCTTCTAATTTAATGTCAGCAGCAACTTCCGAAGTACTTGAGCTAGAAAGCTCAATTATTCCATTATCCATATACCATTTAAATTCTTCCATGTAACATAAATACTTGTTTACCGGGAAGAAAATAGGCTCTTTCTTACCATTTGGCTTAAAACTTGCGAATCGTTTCGTATAATCTACATGAGTTTTTACATTTTTTGATTGTAGCGCAAACTTCCCGGCTTCTTCCGTCTCATTTTTTAATCTAAAATCAGCTGTATCTGCATCAAAAGTATTGTATTTGAATACCATTTGATTCGAATATAAATCAGCTCTTGCGAAATGATATACTCCGTCCGCTTTCATCTCATTTACGCCGTAAGCTGTTGTTCCATCAAAGTTATCAAGCTCGTCATATAAAACCATCGGCGACTCTGTAGTGGTAGCGTACATAACATCTTTCTTTGGTAACCATCGCATGTCCGTTTTTTGAGCTTTTGCCGGTGGGTAAAGTATTTCTTTTCGTTGCTTTTCAACAAAGTATTCAGAGGCATTCGTTCGCATTGAATCTGGATAGAATATAAAGTCATTTGAATACGTAGTGGATGTAATGTATTCCAATTTACCATCTCCCCTTAGACCTTTGTTACTCAGTTTAATATCGTTGTAGAAAGTCCCCTTTCCTCCAAACATAGCCATTCCTCCCGGAGGAGTTGGACGAATAAACCCTAGAGAAAAGTCCTCTTGCAAAGTAAGCTGCTCCGTGAATTCAGGAAAAATTCCGGAAGAGGCAAAGGTGCCGGCAAAAGTTAACTGATCCTTACTAAAACTTTTTAAACTATCAATGGTAAAAGGCTCCAATTCAAAATAGAAATTTCCTCTTTTGTATACTTTTCCTTGAGCATTTCCCTTGTCGTAATATACATAAGACGTGTCTATTGAATTAAAAACTGGGTAACCAGGAAAGTCTTGATTGCCTGACTTATTTCCAAAATCATCAATTAACAAATTACCGTTTACACCTTCAATTACCGTTTTAACAGGTTTAACTATAGGATTTCCGTATATATCTAGCTCTGTGCTTTCTGCTTTTAATCGAAGTGAATCTACGTTGGTTAAGTTAATTTTAAAGTTCTCATAATCAAAAGAAAATTCTTTCCCATAAAAATCAAACCGACCGGCTTTGACCAATCCCGCAAATTCAAAGTACCTATTTCGCTTCATTTTAATAATTCCGCCTGAAGGTTGAACTACAACTTTTTGCGAATCACTTAGTACAATTCCAGGTACACCGTAAATCGTTAAATCATAGTTTAACAAATTTAATTTTGCATTCCGCCCCTCTTGTACACTAGAATTTACATTAATTACATCATAATCTGCCTTTTTACGACTTGCTAAAACATATTCAAATAATTTATCTTTTACAATGACTATATCAGACTCGAAATCAAAATCTAATAGCCCCCAATTTGAATAACGAATCACCATGTTTTTAACATCTCTAGGATCAAAATTTAAATTTCTGGCAAGTTGCATAAATGATATAACATTTGAATCATCCCCTTTTGCTTGATTATAGATTATATCCAACGGATTTTTTTCTGACCCTCCAAGTTTCTCATATAATTCTTGTTTAAAATAGTTGGCAGAGGTAAAACGCGCGTCTGTTCTGGTACTGCCTAATAACTTAGTAAACTCCAGTATTGGTTCACCTGTTTTCCAAGTTAGCACCTCGAATTCCATATCAATGTCATGAAAACTGTTATAATATGGCGTTCTTGCTACTCCCTTATCATTTTTATATAAGGTTACTATCCTATCTTCAAATAAATATTTAAAATCTAACCCAGGGTGGTAGATAGAGTCTTGGTTTAAGAATATGCTAACCCCTGCTTTAGTTGAAGTAATTCTATCTTTTCTAATCGAGAAATTTTCTGAAAAAGCACGCATAAAAAGAGTATCATTTCTTATAAATTCCACAATTGCATCTTGCTGTTCATCTCCTTTTCCCAGTAATTTAGACCCAACCATGGACACTCCGCCATCAAAGTTCACACCAGGTGCTAAATTCTGTATTTGTATCCGCTTATCGTACGAATCAAATCGAGGGTAAGTTGCCCGATCCGTTGTCATATTAGCCAATACTTTGTCTGTTACTTTTCCTTGCAAAGGAGCATCAAAATAAAATTTATTGTAGAATATAGCTGAATCAGCCTCGTAGGTTGATACTTTTAAATTTACTTCATAATGACTCAATTCAGCGTAAACGTCGGAGGCCTCAAAACCTGCTCTCTTCCAAAGAGCTTTGCCTCCCGAACCTACCCATGTGTGTGTAGTCGGATAATATGCACCTTTTGTTTTATGAATGATCATCGAATCTCGTTTGGCAAAACAGATTAAATCCAATTCATTAAATACAATTTTTGGGAGACTATCATAGGCAAAAAGATAATTGCTATTGTTAGCGGACCAAACTGTACTTGCCGAAGAGTACATAACATTTTCACGGAAAACCCCGTTACAAAAATCTAAAAACTGAGTAAAATTTCTTGACTTTCGCTTTTGCAACAACTCAAATAAAATTCCTTGCCAAGCTTCAAAACTTTCTTCTGTTTGAGTGCTATCCGTAACAAAACTCCCTACCGTGTACAAGTAATTTCTAAAATCAGGAAATGCTCTAAGCTTCTTTTTCAACATGGTATTTGCCACAGCATAAACCCCTTCACGTTGTTTATCAGAAAAGTATCCTCCAAACCATACAACTTCAAATTGCTTCATAAAGACTTTCCCTTCTTTCCTAGAATTAGAAAGATAATTTTCCATTTCGTCAAAAAAAATGGTGGAATCACTTGTAAATTTATCCGGAGTTTGTGCCTCTAAATCTAAAGAAACAAACACAAATAAGACAATTAGCAGGCTTTTAACAATGATGTTCAACATCCTTTTCATGAGCAATGATTTGAGGGTAAAGTAAGTAAATTATACTCTTCGTGCAAAACTCATTCCAACAAAACAATATACCAGTTATCAACATTTTGACTGTGTTGGAAGTGATTTAAAAGAAAGAGTAATGAAAATAATGTAATTTAAAGTTGCTTAATTAAAAAGAACCCGTAGAAATTAACTTGGAAGCCTTTACGATTACAAGGGTAGTAACAAAAATGACAGCCAACCATTTTTTCCAAGTTAGGCTTCTCAAATCATCTAGAAATAAGAAAAACCTTGAACGTAGGCCATCTTTTTTTATATTAGTCACCTTTTTGAAGTTTTAATGCACACCATGTTTCTTTTGTAGTTTGATGAATTAGTGCATAACCATCTAATTCTTTTGCTTGAATTAGATCGTCCGCATCTGTTTCATAAAATCCACTTAGCAATAACAAAGCTCCGTTATTTAGGTGTGAATTATATGTCCTGAACTGACGTAACAATATATTTTTATTGATATTGGCAATGATAACGTCGTAAGGCATTCCAATTTTAGCAATTAGCTCCTCTCCTCCTTTGTAGGAAGTTATGTGAACGTTGTTGCGATCGAAATTCTCCATCATGTTTTCATATGCCCATTCTTCAATATCAATAGCAACTACTTCTTTTGCTCCCATTTGCTTCGCAAGTATAGCTAATATTCCAGTACCACTACCCATATCAAGTGCAGTCTTACCACTAAAGTCGATGCTTTCCATGTGTTCAATCATCATTTGAGTCGTTTGATGATGACCTGTACCGAAAGACATTTTGGGTTCAATAATAATTTCGTGGGTAAAGTTTGATTTCTCCACATGAAATGGTGCTCTAACACAACAGAATTCGCCAACTTCCACAGCATCAAAGTTCTCTTCCCATTTCTGATTCCAATTTACTTTCTCAATTTTAGAAGCAGTAAACTCAATTTTAGCAAGAGCCTCAAATGGACTCAAAACACTCTCCACATCTGATTGAACATAGTCACCTTCTAAAATATACGCTTTCACCAATTCCTCATCCTCATCTTCGGTAAAACTGTTAAAAGGCAAACCGCCTAGCTGAGCAACAACAATTTCATTGAAGGGTCGAAAAGGTTTTAAACTAATCGTAACTTCTATATAATTCATATTTACAAAGCGTTATAAATGGCTAAAAAATCATCAGCGTTTAATGCTGCTGCTCCAATTAACCCACCGTCAACATCCGGTTTAGAGAATAACTCAACTGCATTGCTCGGTTTACAACTTCCTCCGTACAAAATCGAAGTATTTTCAGCAGTTTCTGAACCAAACTCATCTGAAATTTTTCTCCGAATGAATTTATGAATTTCTTGTGCTTGATCAGCCGATGCTGTTTCTCCTGTACCAATAGCCCATACTGGTTCGTAAGCCACAATAACTTTTTCAAAATCTATTTTAGAAAGCGACCAAAGAAGCTCTAATTGGTCTTCAATAACTTCGAAATGGCTTCCATCTTTTCTATCTCTCAACAATTCACCACAGCAAAAAATTAGATTTATATTATTCGATAATAATTGTTTACACTTTTTCTTAAGCTCGTTATTGTCTTCAAAAAAATTAGCTCGGCGTTCCGAATGACCCACCAAGCAATAGCCAACACCAACAGAATCTAACATTTTTGCAGAAATCTCTCCTGTAAAAGCACCTTTCCCTTCAGTATGGCAATTTTGAGCACCTAAGTGAATCTCTGAATTACCCAACTTTTCAGCAACAGCTCGTAAGTGAATAAACGGTGGGCACACAATTAACTCTTTATTCTTACCTGATTTTTTGTATTTCGAAACCAAATCATTTGATAAGTCGATTCCTTCTTGGAAGTTATTATTCATCTTCCAGTTTCCTGCTACAATTTTCTTTCTCATATACGTTTGGTTATACCCTAACTCTCGGATCTAACACACCATAAAGTATATCGACCAAAATGTTAACGACTACAAAAATAACCGCAATTATTAGAACTGCGCCCATGACTATCGGTAGGTCATATTTTTCTAGTGCATTTACAATCTCCCAACCGATACCTTTCCATGAAAAAATAATTTCAACAAACACAGCACCTGCCATTAAGCTGGCAAACATCCCTGAAATAGCAGTTACTACCGGATTTAAAGCATTTTTAAGTGCGTGGTTGAAAAGAGTAGACCTTGTTGTCAATCCTTTTGCTCTAGCTGTTCTAACGTAATCCATAGAAAGCACCTCTAACATAGAATTTCTGCTCAATTGCAATACAACAGATAAAGGCCTAATTCCCAAAGTTAATGCAGGTAAAACCAAGTTTGACCAATTCACATATTCTCCTCTTCCTAAATCATCTACTTCATATAAACTTCCTGACATGTTCAACCCAGTCCAATCTGACCAAACATAGCCAAACAGCCAAGCGAATATAATTCCCACAAAAAAAGACGGCAACGCCATTCCTGAAGTGGCCAACAAAAGTAATGTCTTATCAATCCATTGGTCTTGATAAAGAGCAGATAAAACTCCTAGTAAAATCCCTAAAACACTAGCTATTACAATGGAAGCCAAGGCTAAGACAGCAGTCTCGGGTAAACTTTCAAATAAAATTGAAGAAACATCCTTCTTTGATTGATACGATTTTCTGAGATATGGAGCTTTCACGACTAAGCTAAAATCATCAGCTTGAATAAATGTTGAACCACCATATTTACTTTCTTCATAGAAGCTCCCGTCTAAAACGTTATTAGAATGATACGATACAGGAGATAAATCATTCAAATACAAAGCGTATTGATAAAGTATGCTTTTATCTAGCCCTAACTCTCTGTTGATTTCATCAATTGCATCTTGGTCGGCACGCTGCCCTAGCATCATACGTGCAGGATCTCCGGGTAAAATATTGAAAATAAAAAATACCAAGGTTAGAACCCCAAAAAGGACAAAAAACCCATAAATCAACCTGCGGATGATAAATGCTACCAAGGGTTTAGTTTAATTCTCCAATTGACGGCACATTGCTTTGATGCCACTTTCCGCTAACTGTGCCCTTTTTCAAATACATAATTCCTGGGTTGGACCGAACCATCGTTTTTAGCACAATACCATCGGTTACATAAAAGTCGAAATTTAACTTGTTTTCTTGAATGAACTTATTTTTCAACTCCTCGCCTGCAGATGAAAGGCCGTAAACTTTTATTCCATCAGCTTTTGCTTTTTTCGCTAACTCGTTTATCGCTTTAATGTTTTCCGTATTCGTTAAATTCATGTCATAACAAACAATCCAAAGTGTTTTTTCCTCGGCCAATATTATGTCTGTTAAGTCATCCCCTGCGTGGTTTAAAATGGATAGATCAGTAATCTTTGCTACGTCTCCTTCAACTATCATCTCGCTATCTGTGCTTTGCCATTCCCAATCCTTGTCTTCCCAAATTTTTGAAGCAGTATAAGTAGCATTTGTAAACTCTTTTGTATCTCCGGTAGCTTTGTTTTTATAAACTAGTAAGTTTTCATAAACCGGCTGAACTGCCCCTTCGGGTAATGTCATTTGGTCCGGCAAGTTTTTCTCCACAGCGTAAGGTCTAAAGTCTTTAAACGGGAGATCCGTTGTTCCTCCGATAGTCAAATACAAACTATAAACAATTGAAATTACAATTGCAGTATTTGCTGCCAACTGAGCTTTATAAGGCATCGCGAATTTTAAGATTACTGCTATCCAAAGAGTCGCAAAGGCTACTACTTGCATATCCCACTCTAACATTACACCTAAACCAATCATAATTAAAGTAGAAACTGCAAATATGGCAGCTAAATGTTTGGAGTCTTTCCAAGGTTTAATCTCATTTCTTTTTATGAAAATTATGAGTATAAACACAATGAGAATTAAATCTTTGTAAAAAGATTGCCACGGTGTTAGTGGTATTGCATCGCCAAAACAACCACAAGAACGTACAATCTCAAATACTGCGGAGGCTCCTGTTAAAATGGTAAAAAAGCCAATCATTAAAAGCAACGACCAAGAAATTTCTTTCATACGCCAACCGACTAAAACAGCAACGCCCATTATAATCTCAGCAATACATAAAGCTGCAGCCAATGGAACTAAAAGGGTGTGTAACCACTCCCAATTCATACCAAATTCTACAAAATATTCATCTAGCTTATAGGAAAATCCTAATGGGTCATTTGCTTTTACAACACCACTAAAAATAAAAAGATTTCCCACAAATATTCGGGCAAAGGTTACAAGGTACTTCATAAATTTAATTTTTATGTCTCCAAATTTAGATAAGGAAGTTTCAATATTTTCTGAATTAACAGGCTTTAACGCTTTTCCTCTTCTTCGTCCATCTTAATTAGCGCAAAAATGGAATAATTGACCATGTCTAAGTAGTTTGCATCTATCCCTTCAGAAATCAATGTTTCACCTTTATTATTTTCAATTTGCTTGATTCTTAAAATTTTCTGAAGAATTAAGTCAGTTAACGATGAAATCCTCATTTCTCGCCATGCTTCATCGTAATCGTGATTTTTATTACTCATCAACAGTTTTGCAGTAGCAATGTACTTGTTATAAAGGTCAATCGTTACCTTTCTTGAAAGGTTTAAATCTTCACTTAACCCCAACTCTAATTGAACAAGAGCCATAATTGAATAATTTACAATTCCGATGAATTCGGGTAAAATACCTTCATCTACTTTACTTGCACCTGTCATTTCAATTTGTCGAATTCTTTTTGCCTTTATGTACAATTGATCTGTTAAGGAACTTGTTCGCAATACTCGCCATGCGCTCCCATAATCAGTATTCTTTTTTAAAAATATGTTGAAGCAACTTTTTACAGCTTTATCATATTGTTCAGAAGTATTGGCCATGCTTTTCTCTTATTTTTGATTCATGCAACAAGTGAACGAATTTAAACCTTTTCAAAACAATTATTCCATCAACTGCAAAGGATTTTTACTGGATTTTTCCACACCAAGAATTATGGGCATTGTGAACTTAACTCCCGATTCTTTTTTCAGTGGCAGTAGGTTTCAAGCTGAAAAAGAAATTTTATCACAAGTTGAAAAAATGCTAACAGAAGGTGCTGATATTATAGACCTTGGCGCTTTCTCTTCAAGACCAAATGCAGATTTAATTTCATTTGAAGAGGAGAAAAAACGTTTGCTTTCACCACTCCAAAAATTAGTTCAAGAATTTCCTTCAACGGTTATTTCGGTAGATACTTATCGTTCAAAAATTG